>Ga0071330_1063008_pt1 | contig 119817 bp, 140 predicted proteins | sample GBScel77sediment_FD_63802 | JGI IMG/M metagenome (GOLD analysis project Ga0071330, IMG submission 63802) | Hot spring sediment microbial communities from Great Boiling Spring, Nevada - Cellulolytic enrichment Sediment 77C v2 (version 2) | ecosystem: Environmental > Aquatic > Thermal springs >... | reverse complement strand
ACCTCATAAATCCGGTTATTGAAATTGCCTTGAGCGGGGGTTGCCGAGCGGACAAAGGCGCTGGATTCAGGGTCCAGTCCCGAAGGGGTTCGAGGGTTCGAATCCCTCCCCCCGCATTTTTCTGTTCCCATTCTATTCCCATCAGGAAATGGGGTTGGAAGCTGAAAATAATTCAAGTTTCGCTTCATATCAGCGTCTTATTTCCAAAATAAAAAAATAAAGCATCAAAGAGCAGCGGAAAATTATAAATACCTGACAAACAATTAAAATTATGGCAAAAATAAATATTGGTGAGGCCTTAACAAAGCCCATTGATGTTATGAAAAGAAATCCCGGTATATTTGTACCTGCACTGGTTCCCGCAGTGGTTTCTCTAATATTTACAGCAATTTACGGTGCGATGATGTGGAACATGCAACCAGTAATGAACCCGATGTTCATTTTCGGATTTATTGGTTTGCTTGCCATCTACAGTTTTGTAATGGTAATTCTGGTTCTTGTGGCAAATGGGGCCATAGTTTCAATCGCTTATTCTGAGTTAAGCGGGAGAAATGCGACTTATGTGGACGGAATCAAAGATGCGATTGCCAGACTCCCTTCACTGTTAATAGCATCAGTTATTATTGCAATAGGTGTTGCATTAGGACTGATACTTTTAGTTATTCCCGGACTGATCTTCGCCCTTCTTGTGATGTTTACGATCCAGGAAATCATGATTGCCGGGAAGAATGCAACAAATGCTATTTCAGGCAGCATTAAACTTGTTAAAACAAACTTCGGAGATGTGCTGGTTTATGCCATTATTCTCTTTATTGTGGTTGTCGTGGTTTCGGCGATACTCGGGACAGTTCCAGTTGTTGGCAGCGCAATTTCCACAATGATTGTCACACCTTACATGGGTATCTCGATGACTTATGCTTACATGCAACTAATTGCAAGGTAAAATTTTTTCACGTGCTGGTGCGAAACATATATTTACTTTTTCAAAGACTAACAGCGATGCTTGGATGGGGTGAGATGGCCATAATAGTAATAGCAGCAGTAATTCTCCTTGGCCCGGAAAAGCTGACAGATTTCGCCAGAGAACTTGGAAAGTTATATGGTGAGTACAAGAAAGCCATGAGGATGATCGAGCTGGAGTACATTTACGGAGTAAAGCAAATCAGCGACGAAGAACTTGAAGAAAATCTGAAGGAGAAACGTCAGCAGCTGATTGAGGAGATGAAAAAGCTAAACTAAATCTTCCAGTTCCTCCTCGCTCATTCCCGTTATGTCTATAATCGTCATTCCGGTTTTGAGTTTCTGAGCCTCCTCTTGCGACATTATTTCTTTGAATGCTTCTTCCGAAACAATAAGGCTGTTACCGAGAGGATCTTCGAGAATCAGCGTCAGTTCCTCATCTCCATCAATCGTGTTCCTGATTCTCTCAAGGATCCACTCACACCTCCTTACCTTCTCCTTATCTTCTGAATTCCATCTCATTGCCGTCCTCACAACCCCCTCCACTCTATCAAGCACACCCTCGAGATTTGTTATGAAGGCCTGACTTGCGGGACCTGGCTCAATGGACACACCAATCTCAGGAATACGTATAGTGCCAGATGTTGATCGTATTACTTTAGTAAAAAGATTATCTCTGTTTATTTTTATGACATACCTGACCGGATCCTTCTCTCCAGCAATAACAGAATCAGCATGCTTGAAACCGCACTCGCAACTAACTGAAGTTAGAAGTATTTTTCCAAAAAACGGTACATCGTAGGTTGTCACCAAAACCTTCAATTCTCTTCCACAGCTCGGGCAGGAAATCATCTTGAAGAGCTCCTGATTTTGTTTCTGTCAACCTTTATTCCGGTTGGTGTGATTATAACGTAATCCTCACCCAGTCCAACGATATCTCCCTTTACATCCTCCGCAAGCTGCTTTAGGTCTTTCAGAACCCTGTCAAGTGTGAGTTTATCGTGTTTTATGAATGCTATGTCGGCTACAACAATGTTCCCGTCGTATATTTCCCTCTTAATTTCAGGAATCTCGCTCAATCCCGTCACCTCAGCCACCCTGATGTAGGCTCCAGCAGCTTCGCCAATCTCAGCCTCGTACTCACTGAGATCCAGTTCTTCATACTCCTCTATATTCAACTTTTCAGATTTGCCGAGAATCTTGTCTATAATTCCCATGGTTTCACATTTGTTTAAAGTATTTAAAGATTTTTTGATGAACACTCTAAACCCTGAAAACTCTCTCTCCCGCAAGTCTCAGAAGCCTGTCCATAATACCCTCATGCTCCATAATACCTTCTATGACAATTAAATCAGGTCTCTTTGATTCCGCCTCCCTTACAGCATCGAAAAGCTTTGAAGAATATTCCTCAGGCGATTTTCCGATTTTTATGCTATCATCCGTAATTTTTTCTCTTGCAATAACTGCTACCTTCTTCCCCTTTCTTTTCATTTCCTCAGCGAATTCTTTTATTTTTTCCTTTGCCCTATCACCGGTGAAAACGTAAACTGGACAAGAGAGGGTGTAAGTATCCTTTTTCGACTCAACCACGACTTCTAAATGCTTCCTTATTCTCCCAACATCTATTGCCCCAACCCTCAATATCCTTGCCGGGTTGACTGTCAAATCCACAATCGTTGATTCAATTCCTACTCTACACTCCCCCTTAATTACCGCATCTATTCTCTCTCCGAGTTCTTCAACAACATGTTCCCATCTCGTTAAACTTGGCCTTCCAGAAATGTTTGCAGAAGGCACAACAATTGGTCTTTCCAGCTTTTCCATTAAACCAAGCGGAACGTGGTGTGCAGGCATTCTTACAGCTATCTTACCTTCAGGAGAGAGAATTTGAGGCAGAACACCCTTGCTTCTCAAAACTATCGTGAGCGGGCCGGGGAAATAGAGATCCACCATCTTTATTGCTCTATCATCCACTTCGGCAATCTTGCTCACGATATCCTTACTCCAGACACCAACTATGAATGGTTTGTCCGGGCTTCTTCCCTTAACTTCATAAAGTCTTTTCAAGGCTTTTTCATTTGTTGCATCACATCCCATGCCGTAAACTGTCTCAGTCGGAAAAGCGACAATACCGCCTTCCTTAAGCAGTTCCGCAGCTCTCAGAATCCCCTCCTTAGTTGGCTCAAGAATCTCTGCCATAAAAAAATCCTGATTGAAGGGGTATCAAGTTTTCGGAAAAACCTTTTATCCACCTGATTAATGGTTGAATGGTGATTGAATGGACAGAGTTATTAAGCTGGCTGATCAGCTTTTCGAAGATTATAAAGATTATGGAGTAGACAGAAAGGAGATTGTTGAAAAGCTAAGGAAACTTCTTGTTGAGTTCGGAGTTACCGAAAACGAGGCTGTTAGAACAATCAGAAACTACATAATAAGAGAATACGGGGCACCTGCAACAATAAGACGTGAAAGGATAACAAAGATAGAGGAGATTAAGGAGCCAAATAAATGGGTCACCGTTAAAGTCAAGGTAATTCAGCTCTGGGAAAGCAGCAGTCCTTCAGTATCCCAGGTGGGACTGATTGGGGATGAGACTGGATACATAAGATTCCTTGTCTGGACCAAAGCTAAGAAGAAGCCAGTGGAAGAGGGGAAGTGCTACATTTTCAGGAATGTTGTGGTTGATGATTATGGAGGAATCCTCAGGCTCAATGTTACGAAAATAAGCGAAATTGAAGAGATTGATGAGGATATAAAGGTAAAATCGCCAGAAGATATACGCGAGGAGGTTGAGGTTGTTGGTGCACTCGTTGCAATTCAGCAGAACAGCGGACTGATACAGCGCTGCAGTATTGAAGGATGCAACCGAGTGATAAAGATGGGGAAGTGCCCCGAGCACGGAAAAACAAAGCCAAAAGACGATCTGAGGATTAAAGGTGTCCTTGATGATGGCTACAGAACTTACGAGGTAATAATAAACGAGGAGGGGGTTGAGAATCTCACCGGAATTAACCTTGAGAAGGCAAAGAAGATAGCAGAGGAAACTCTGGACAGGAATGCTGTTCTGGTTGAGCTCAAAAAAATGCTGCTCGGGAAATACCTTAGAGTTGTGGGTACAGCAACTCCAAGATACCTCATAGCGAAACATGCTGAATTTTTCAGGCCTGATATAAGGAAAGAGCTGGAGAAGATTAAAGCCATTCTGGAGGAGATACAATGACGGTTCTCCTGAAGAGGGAGGTTGCGAGGAGAGTTTTTGCCAAAGAGTTAATGAGTTCAACATACACGCTGAGAGATGAGTCGGAGAAAAGTCCCCTTTACGTTCTGACTCCTCTCGGACTGAAATGCAGTAGAGTTTTCATCATAGGCGTTCTTACGGATATGGAGGAAAGGGGTGAGGATGGAAACATTTATAGAATTCGCGTGGCTGATCACACCGGTGCTTTCATAGGCTACATCGGAAAATACCAGCCAGAAGCTTACGAAGCGATTGAAGAAATTGACCTTCTAACCCCTGTCGCCATCACTGCAAAGGTAAGAGTTTTTGAGGGCGAAACAAGGAAGTTCGTCACCCTCCGCCCTGAGATGATAAGCGTGGCTGATCCGGAATCGAAAGACTACTGGGTGATAGAAACTGCAGTTCAAACTCTGAAAAGGATAGAGGAGATGAAAAAAGGTGAGAGCGATACTGCCAGACTTGCAATGGAAATCTACAACACTGACCTTGAGGAGTACAGAAGAGCTGTAAGGGAGGCAGTGGAAAAAGTGATGGAGAGCTACGAGTTTTATTTTGAGGAGAGGATGCTGGAAGAAGAGGAGGAAGAATTTGAAATTGAAGAGGATGAGGAATTAAGTTTCGAAGAGGAGGAGATTGACCTCACCGAACTGCTTAAGGACTAAAGCTCTCCAGAAACAGCCCTTTCAAAATCATATTCAGTTAGAATTCCCTCAGCGTGCAAAAGCGAGTTAGCTTCCTCGAAATTTTTTGCCCTCTCCACTATTTTAGCAGCCCGGTTGATCTCGAATACGCTCTCAGCTTTAAAGTAAAATATCAGAGTTGAAAGTGGTGTAACAAGTGCACTTCTCCCTTTTCTGAGTTTTTTTAACCCGAATTCACCCTCAAAAGCCATCAGCGGGATAAGACTTGCCTCCGTAGTCACATCTTTTACAATTTTCCTCATCTCCTCGTAATCCCTTCTGCTTAAGGAAGAGCAACCCAGAAAACCGCCATTTTTCATAATACAGGAAATGTTCAGCAGCAGTTCCTCTATTCTGAGTTCTCCATCACTTCCAAATCCAGTTACAGCTATGATTCCGCCAATTTTTTTGAGTGCAGCAACACAAATGGCATCGGCAAGCGGACTTCTGACTCCAGATTCAAATCCCACAGAAATTGCATCTCCTCCCGCATCTACCCCAATAACGAGTGAGATTCCTTCCCTCTCAACAAAGTCCCGAATTCCCTCAGAAAGGGCACCGACATTTTTTGTCAGATCCAAGGCAACAACTCTGCCGAGATGCTTTGCCGCTCTTGCCAAATTTGGATTGACACCATCAACAGTCCTTGTGTTTTCGTTAGCGATTCCAACTGTCTCGTTTATTCTCTGGAAATTAACAAGCTCATCAAGACATCTTGGGCCTGGTTTTGGATCAACAACGATTCTGTCCCACACGACAGTTCCATGCAACGTTTCAAATCCAAAATGGGAAAGGAAGTTTGCTACAGGAATCGTGCTTACAATGTCCCCTCCCCCACCGATTCCAAATGCCAGTGCCTTTTTCGGCTCCAAGGATTTCAGAATTTCTATAATCTCCATTTCAGAACTTCAAATAGCCCTTTCTCTCCAGCCATTCAACCTGAGGGTTGGTGTATCTCCATATAATGTCCGCCCTGTCCTTCTGGAACGGCCAGGGAACAACAATAACGATGTCACCCTCTCTGATCCAGATTTTTTTCCTCATTTTCCCGGGAATCCTTGCAAGTCTTTCCACACCATCCTCGCATCTCACCTTAATGTGCCCTGCACCGAGCATTGAGGTTACCACTCCAAAAAGCTCCCCCTTCTTTCTGTCCGGTAACCTCACTCTAATTACATCCTCTTCATCACTCAGACAGACACCCCTAACCTTTTTCTCGCATCTTCAAGAAGCATGTTTAAATATTTTGCCACTGCAATCTTAAGGTCCAAGGGATGCAGCAAACCAGCTTCGAAGTCTTTTACGAGCTTTTCAAAGGACGTGTACTCAACATCCCCACCAAACTTCGCATCTCTTTCCACAACAATCTTTCCGAATCTTGGGAGAATGTGGTATTTTGCTATGTCAATTACGGGGTTGTTTTCTATAACTCCTGCAGGGCAGTATGCCCTCCTTATCTTCCTCTCGACCTCCTCCGGTGAATCTCTCACAGATATGTAGTTCCCCTTTGAGCTGCTCATCTTCTCTCCATCCAGTCCAACAAGAATTGGTGTGTGAAGACAGACAGGAGAGGTGTAACCAAGCTTTGGAAGGTTTTCCCTTGCCAGCATGTGGATTTTTCTCTGGTCTATCCCTCCAACAGCAAGATCAATACCGAGATGCGCAATATCAAGGGCCTGCATGAGTGGATATATCATCTGCGACACCATCGGGTCATCTTTTCTCCTGCTCACCTCATCCATGCTCCTTCTTGCTCTGTTGAGGGTGGTTATTCTGGCCATCTTCAGCACATCAAGGACATAATCTCTGCTGAGCTGGTACTCACTTCCAAGAATAAACTTTGCTTTGCTTTCATCCAGGCCGAGAGCGATAAAGACTTCCTTGTTATAACTTGCAATTTCTGCAATTTCCTCAAAACTACCTTTTTCGTTGAGGTAAGCGTGAATGTCTGCGAGAAGCACAATGACCTCAAAACCCGCCTCCTGAAGGTCCATCAGCTTCTGAACTGTCATCATATGTCCGAGATGTATTTCACCGCTTGGTTCATAACCGACATAAGCTCTTGGCCTTTCTCTTGTTTCAACAAGCTGTCTCAGCTCCTCCTCAGTGACAACTTCTTCCGCATTTCTTTTGATAAGGTTGAGTTTCTCAGTGATATCCATAATGGGCAAAAAGTCAGGCTGTTTTTAAATTTGTTTAAGGGCGGTGAAGAAATTTTTTACTTTGCTAACTGCTATTATGTAAAAAATTGCAAGGGTTTGAAAATATATTTAAATTCTGAAGCTTAGTTTTAGTGATGCTGGAAAGAGTGAAATCGGGTGTTATCGGACTTGATGAACTTCTCGGTGGAGGATTCATCAGAAATACTGTAAATGCAGTTGTTGGAGGTACCGGGTGTGGCAAAACCATCTTCTGCATGAATTACATTCTTGAAGGTCTCGAAAACGGTGAAAAGTGTATTTACGCCTCTCCTGACCTTGATGTCAACGAATTTTTAAGGCTTTCTAAGTCTCTCTGGTTGGATTTTTCAAAATACACTGAGAATGGACAGCTAAGTATAGTGAAATTAATAGCAGAAGAGATCACATCTTTAATTCAGATGGCTTTTGAGTACGATAGAATCGTTGTAGATGCTCTATCGCCTTTAGTAGTTGATATTGAATCTGAAGATAGAAAAGAAATAAGCTGGTTGCTTAGTAATCTTAAATCGAAGGGAACTGCTGTGATTACTGTGGAGGAACCTCTCAGGCAAAATGCTGATCTTTTACTGTTCCTGGCAGATTCTGTGATAAACATGAGATATACCGGCTACGGAGGTCCTTACAGCAGGACGCTGAGGGTTCTCAAACACAGAATGTCCTGGCATGCTGATGGGGTTTATCCCTTCTACATAATCGAAGGTATGGGGATAGTCATTGATGAAAAGAGAAGCGACGGGTTCGAGGTGGAGGAGCTTAACCTGCCTGAAAGGGCAATGGAAAGAATCAGGGAGCTGTGCAGAAGAGGTGTCCTTACTTCAGAAGATTTTGAAAAGATTAGACGGAGAGTATCATGAGGGAAAAGTTGCTCGAAATAATTGAAATCTTCAAAACAGATGAATCCATTCTTTTTGCTGTAATCTTCAGCATAGACGGCACAGTTCTTGCCAGCCATATAAAAGGCAGAGAATGGATTTCAGCTCTCGAATGGGCTGAAAAGCAGGTTGAGGTTGTTGCAAGACAGGTGTTAGAAGAGAATCTGAACAGTGTTGAGTTCAGATTTGAGAGGGAGGGAATTCTCATAAAGCCAATCTCAAGGTCGATGCTCCTCGTGGTGGGCATTTCTGATGTCGCCTCACTTTACAAGGTGAGGATAGATACTGAATCACTGAGATATGATTGAGTTCGCATACAGCCTGAAAAGTGATGCAAAAAAAGCGTTTGATGAAATAAGGTCAAAGTCCGGGAATCTGTATTTTAAACCAAATCTTGCAGTGGTTTACTTAACCGAGAATCTTCAGAAGGATGCAAAGGTGTTTAAATTCGATTTCAACACGCTCTGCATCCCGGTTGAAGGGTTTATAACACCTCAAAGAGTCTGGACCCGCGGATGTCTGTGCATGTTTATGGATATAGACTACTCCTTGAATGTTCTAAAAGGAAGCATTAATGAAGTGGTGGAGCAGTTGAGAAATGCAGAAAAAGGTGAATTTAATTTGCTGGTTTATCCGCTTTTTTATGTTGAAAGTTATCGTTCTTCTATAGGAAAATATCTCAAGCTTAAACTGACATCAGACATAGAAACGGCATCGCAAATTTATGGGGAGATGATATACCCCATGAACACGATGCTTAGACCTTTCAGGGATGAATCAAAAGAGGCAGTTTCGCTGAACATTTTTCCCTTAAAATTGGGTTTTGGTAAACCTCAGATTTTTTTGAATGGTGAGAAACTGGGAAGGGGTGTTGTTCACATCTCATTTAGCAAAAGATTTGATGCCAGCTTTACAGACTATCTTCCTGAAAGAGGGAGGGATCTCGAGGAAACAAAAGAAATTCTGAAAGGAGAGTTTCATTTTGTTGAGGAAGTAGAGTTAAAGAAAAGCAGTCTCGCGATTGGAGAGCTTAACGGGCAGACTGTAAGGGATTACTTGAGAAAGTACAGGGTAAAAACAAGGGATAATCTGGAAAAAGATATTGAGAGAGGGGATTTTTTTGGAGCCACGCCGTATATACTCCTTCTGTTAAGCCGTGAAACTTGCGGGAGTGCAGCTTTAGGTCTGATGGATTATAATCTAAAATTCTATCCTTCCCTTTTTGACCTAAATGTTTTTGAAGATAGAGGGATTTTTTCCGGTGAAATATTAAAGAGCGGTTTAGAAAGAATAAAATCTGAAATTAAGAATTTAAAGTCAGGATTTGTCTTTTTTGACCAGAATTTAATGCTAATGTTTGAAGAAAAGCTTGTAAGAGCTTTTAAAGATTACAGTGGCTATGGAATAATAACATCATTCCCCTCTTTTTCGGGATCTTTAAATAAAAGATTTATGAGCGAAATTGAGCCAAACATTTTTACAAATTCTACTCTTTCTACAGTATTCGTTGACTTACCGGATCAACGAAAATAGGCTCAGCAAAAGAATGGAAAGGGGGTAGCAATAAACATAAATCTTTAATTTTCCTGCTATTTTCGGCGAAATTCGCCATTCATTTTTATAAAAATGTATAAATGTGTAGAAAAGAAGTGGAAGGATAAAAAGTGTTAGAATTGAGTATTTAGAAAACACACCTGAAAGAGATGCCGCTGTAATAATTATTAAGGTCAGCACAAAAAAAGTTGCTGAGATCTTGAGAAGACAACTCGGGGGCAAAACCACAGCAAGAGTTCTGTAACCGGCTTCACTATCTGCACTGATGTCCTTAATATCCTTCAGAAAGAATGCTGACAGGTATATTGTGGAATTGACGGCTGTGAAATAGATACCTGTCGCAGAAACTTCAGAAAAGAAAGTCCAGAATAGCATAAAAAAGGTTGTCGTGGAGAACAGATATGTTAAAATTTCTGTTCTGTAATCTTCCTTAAATCTTTTAATGAATTTTCCGATAAAAAGTCTGTCCGAATAAATCCAGGTGAAAATAGCTGAAACAAAGAAAAATGGAATTGCAACCCATCTGTTTTTTGAAAAAATATACAATATAAAAAAAGATATAACATAGCAAAATATAACGAATAAAACTGCCTCACTCCTTTTTTCAATAAGAAATTTTGAGTAATATCTTCCAGCTCTATCGTCATCCTCAGCATCATTCAGATGGTTCCAGAGATTTATTGCTGTCGCAAAGAACAAAACAAAAAGAAATGAAGTAACAAATCCCTCTACTAATCCACTCAGACAAAAACCAAGAAAAGAAACAAGAGGAATTGGATAAACCAACGTTACAGGCTGTGACCCTATTCTGAAAAATTTCAGTATCATTAACCTGCAAAAATCCTTATCTCCTTAAAAACCTTCTCTGCCTCTTTTCTCTCATCCTCCTTCCTCTCCATTTTTACCACCTCAATAATGAGTGACCTATGTGATATATAACTTTTTCTATTGTATTGGTTTCATTATGATAACAATTATTATAGCAATTATCATCTTCACCTCAGCAAAAATTTAAAAACCGTTTTGGAAATTTAAAATGTGGAAAAGTCTTTAATTGAAGTTCTCGAGATCTTTTCGGAAGATTTTGAGGGCATGCTTCAAAAACTCTGCAACTTCATCGTAAAGTTTCCTGGCATAAATTATTTGGAAATTCAGGCAAATGGATTTGAATCCAAAGCTGGTGAACCGAGTGGCAGAATAATTGAAGTGAAAACTGAAGAAACCATCATAAGGTTATGCGGTGATGAAGAAAAGATAAAGCGCCTTATTCCACTCCTGAACAAGATAGTTCGCAGAGCTCTTTACTTTAACGAGTATGAAGCGTTTCTTGACAACACATCTGATCTAATTTTATTTCTTAATGAAGATGAAATTATTGTGGATCAGAATAAAACTGCTCTTGAGGTTATCGGGGATTCTGTGGGTAAAAAATTCTCTGAAATATGCAGAGAGGGTCTGTGTTCTTTAAAAGAAAAATTCTACAGCGTTCAGAAAGTTAAGGGCTTCAGGAGAAGCATTGTTGTTGGGAGGGATGTAACCGAAAGAATCAGGATCGAAAGGGAGCTTGAGGATAGAGAGAGGAAGTTCAAAGCTCTTGCGGAGTTCTCTCCTGCTGGAATTGTTGTACACCATCAGGGAGAGATACTGTTTGTTAACGATGCACTTTGCAAAATCACTGGCTACACCAAGGAAGAAATTACGGGAAGAAAGGTTTGGGATCTAATACATCCAGATCACCATGAGCTGGCTGAGGCAATGATGAAGAAAAGACTTGAGGGGGAAAGACCAGTTTACGAGTTGAAGATATTAAGGAAAGACGGGAGTGAAGGATGGACACTCGTTGCCGGAGGAGCAATAGAATGGGACGGGAAGAAATCTGTAATGGCCTTTGCTTTGGACATTACTGACAGGAAAATTTTGGAACTGAAACTAAAAGAGAAGGAGGAGCTTTTCAGAAATATATTCAACTACTCCTCTGCGGGGCAGTATATACTGGTGAATGGTACATTCAGGCTTGTTAACCCGATGTTTGAGCGGATCACAGGTTATTCTGCGGATGAGCTTTATGGCAGGAGAAGTCTTGAGATTGTTCTGGAAGAGGACAGGGAAAGGGTTAGAGAAATGGCAATAAAGATGCTGAAAGGAAAAGATACTGAACCTTACATTTACGAGAACGTCACTTCCATAACATATGAGGGTAAGAGAGCGGTTCTTGGCAGTGTTGTTGACATCACGGAGCTTGAAAAAGAAAGAAAAAGAATTGAGGAGCTTGCTTCGATGCTTGAGCTTATAAACAAAACGCTCAGACACGATGTCCTGAACGCCCTGACTTCTGCAACTGTTTTCCTGGAGATTGGCATGGATGATAACAGTAAAGAATACCTGAACAAAGCATTGGCATCCATCAACAGAGCTGTGCACATTGTTCGCAATATGAGAGCCTTTGAGGATGCTGTAAAATCCGGAGAACTCAGGTGCATGGATGTCAGAGAAATCGTTGCGGAGATTGCAAAATCCTTTGATGGAGTTTCAATTTATGGGGAAGGAAAAGCCCTTGCTGATGATGGGCTGAGATCTGCTGTGGAGAATATCGTGAACAACGCGTTTATCCACAGCGGTACAGACAGGGTTGAAATCGTGATATCAGAAACCCCCGAATGGTGTGAAATAAGAATTGCGGATTTTGGAGTTGGCATACCCGATGAGATCAAGGAAAAGATTTTTGACCAGGGTTTCAAATACGGAGAAACCGCTCATACAGGTTTGGGACTTTACATTGCCAGAAAAATAGTGGAGAGATACGGAGGAGAAATCTGGGTTGAAGATAACTGCCGAAAGGGTCAGTTTTTGTAATCAGGCTCAGAAGATGCTGATCATGCTCTAATCACTTGCCCCAGAAGGGGTTTTCCTTCCTTTTAATCTCCAGAAACTCAATGAAAGCTTTTCTCGTTTCTTCATCGAGTGAGTCCATCAGGTCTCTCTCAATAACCTTTGCATGCCTCTCTGGAACATCAACGTAAAGCACCTCATCTCCCTCAAGCTGCCTGCCTATGGTTACGTCTTCGATCGCTATGGCAACCTCATCTCCTGCAGAGGCAACGGCAATGTTTTTACCCTCCTTCTGCATGGTTCTTACCGCACCAACCTTTGTTCCATCGGGCTTTATTAAATCCACGCCTCTTCTCAGCTCTCCCGCAAGAACTCTCACACCCACAATGGCAGGCTTGCTTCTCCTGAATATGAACTCCTTCAGAAGTTTGATTTTACCAGGCTTGATAAGCGCCTCAACCTTCTGCCTCTCTCTTGCAAGCCTCTCCTCTTCCCTCCACTTTACGAAGGTTTCGATCAGAGCATAGATGATTTCGTGAGCGAAAATTCTAACTCCATACTTCTTTGCCTCCTCCTCCACACCCGGAAGCATTTTCACGTTGAATGCAAGAACGACTCTATTTAGATCATCTCTGTTTGCTGAGGCATCCACCACATCTCTCTTGTCAACATCTCCTACTTCAGCCTTTTTTATGGGTATGTTCTCCTGCCTCAGCTCGTTTATAAGAGCTTCGAGGGAGCCAAGAGTGTCGGTTTTCAGCACCACACCCTCCTCATCCGTTCTTATCGCAATCTCCTCGTACTCCTTTCTGACCCTCTCCTCAAACTTCCTGATATCCTCTTCACTTTCCACAACCTCGAATTCGCTGCCCGCAAGCACATTCTCGAGGTTTGGAGCAACTATCTTTATTCCTGCTGCAGCAGTAACGCTCTTAACACTCTGGAACCTGCTCTCCACCCTCATTTCTCTGACCGGCGGGGGTTTGAGTATTGCCTTTACGTTGGTCACTATAACCTCATCCTTTCCAGCAATGGCAATTCTGTCCCCAACCTTCAGCGTTCCGTCGTAAAGGATTGCGTCGCAAGTTACCCCAAGCCCGCGTTCCTCCTTGACTTCAAGAACCGTTCCTCTTCCCCTGCCCTCAATGTGAAGTCTGAGGTTTTTCTCCAGATATCTTTGAGCGAGTCCCACGAGTACCAAAAGGAGCTCAGGGATTCCCTCACCCTTCAGAGCAGAAACTGGCACTACGGCAACCGTTCTCGTAAAATCCTTTATCCTGTCAAAACGCTCCGCTGAGAAACCACGCTGGTAAAGTTCTGCAATCAGGTTGTAAAGTCTGTTTTCGAGGTTCTGCTTCGCAAATTCCTCCTGCATGGCATAGCTCTTCATAAAAGGCATGTCCTCATGACTCTGCCATCCAGGAATCCTGTCTATCTTGTTTGCCGCAACAACGAATGGTGTTCTGAACGTTCTCAGGATTGAAAGGGCTTCATCAGTCTGGGGTCTGAATCCCTCGTTTATATCAACAATTAGAATTGCAAGATCAGCTAAAGCCCCTCCTCTCCTTCTGAGATTCGTAAAAGCCTTGTGGCCGGGAGTGTCAATAAAAAGAAGACCGGGAATCTTAACCTTAACCTTCCATATGTCCCTGCAAATCTGCTTGATTACATCCAATGGAACCTCTGTGGCTCCAATGTGCTGGGTAATCCCTCCTGCCTCCTTTGCAGCGACTTTTGACTTTCTTATTCTGTCAAGTAAGGTCGTTTTACCGTGATCAACATGTCCCAGCACAGCAACAATCGGTGTTCTTAATTCTGTCATCTATCTTCGTAAATCCATCTCTCATCAGCTTTTTCCCAGCTCACGATTTCATCTTTGTTGAAGAACAGCGAGATCTCTCTCTCAGCAGATTCTGGAGAGTCGGAAGCATGAACAACGTTTCTGCCTACATCCAAACCAAAATCTCCTCTTATAGTCCCCGGAGCAGCTTCAGCAGGATTTGTTGCCCCAACAAGCGTTCTTACAACCTTAACTGCATTTCTCCCTTCAACAACCATTGCAACTACCGGTCCGCTTGTTATGTAGTCAACAAGAGCAGAGAAGAAGGGTTTCTCCTTATGCTCCGCATAATGGTTTTCTGCAGTCTCTCTTGCAATCCAGAGCATTTTCATTGCAACAATCTTGAGCCCTTTTCTCTCCAGTCTGCTGACAACCTCACCAATGAGAGCTCTCTGTACGCCGTCAGGCTTCACCATAACAAAGGTCCTTTCCATTAAATCACCTTGAATATTTGGTCCACTTCAGCTTTCTTGGCTTTCTTTTGAGCTTCAGCATGTTTTTCTCGCACTTTCCCGAACAGAAATAGAGGACTCTGCCATCCCTTCTCACATACATTTTGCCCGTCCCCGGTTCTATTTCGTAACCGCAGAACGAGCAGACTCTCTTTTCCATCTCTTCACCTCACCGTAAGCTTTCTCGCCTCTCTTGCGGTCTCCTTTATCATTATTATGTCTCCAACCTTCACCGGTCCAAAAACGTTCCTTGTTATAACTCTCCCCTTGTTCTCTCCAGCAAGAACCCTGACTTTAACCTGCGTCACCTCACCATGCATCCCTGTCCTGCCTATAAGCTCCACAACCTCTGCAGGCTGAATGTCCTCTTCCATTTTATCACCTTAATTACTTTCGAATGCCCCTAATCTTCTCCACAAGGCTTCCAAGCTCCTTTCTGAGATCTCCTTCGTTGATTATCGCTGCAGAAGCACATGGCACCTCAATGCCAACAGCCCTTCCCAAATCATTTTTGCTTTTAACGTAAATATATGGCACATTTTTCTCCTCACACAGTATTGGCAGATGGGCAACAATTTCCGGTGGATCAACGTCTTCTGCAATGTAAACAAGCTTTGCCATTCCTCTCTCCACAGCCTTCGTGGTCTCGTTTGTACCTTTCTTTATCTTCCCGCTCTCCCTCACTTTTTCAAGGAGAATCAGAGCTTCATTCTGCATATCTTCAGGAACCTCAAATCTCACGTACATGTCATCACCTCCTTACACATTCATCGGCTCTTCCCTAAATCACTCCGCAGTTTTAAAAGTTTTGGTGGCTATGCAATCACAAGATTTAAATGAATTAACAACTATTATTTTATGAATGAACACAGAGGGTAGACTCAGTTTAGACATGCTTATCGGGCTTTCGATATTCTTAGTCACGTTCATATTCATAGCCCAGTTCCTCCCGACGGTTTTTGCAGACATCAGGAGCGAAATAAGCTTAGCTCACGAGGCGTATAAGGTGACGGTTTTGTTAGTAGAAACTGAGGGGGCATGGAGCAATGGAACTCATAACGGAACGAACTGGGAGGATTATGAGTCTCAGTGGGGCAATGACAGTTTCATATTTTTACCCGGCTTAACGAAGGGGGAGCCCGATTACGTTGATTTCAGAAAATTAAAAGCTTTACAAAACGCTACGAGCAGGCATTATGATAAGGTTAGAGAGATGCTTGGACTGAAAACACTGGGCAGAGAGTACAATTTCCATGTTTCCCTCGAATCTCTGGATTCCAAACCCTACAATCGTACACTTGTTAAAGACAGAAATGACAACGTTGTGCTTGATGCAGGTGCACAGATTCCGCTGTCGGGTTACATAAGCAGGTATGAAAGGAACGTGTGGATTGACAGTATATATGACTTGGTTGGGACTTATAATATTGGCAGTCCCGGGCCTGCCAACATTTTTCTCTGTAAAAAAGAAACTACCGGTTCAGAGAATGATATAACATGTAATCTGACACATCCCGTGAAGTTTTTTGAGATATATGTTGAAGGTAAGAGTGGTCCTGCTGAGCCATGGTGGCTTAGCATTTGTTTATATCGTGAAGAGCCAGGGCAGGGCGCTTGCAGCAGCAAGATCGATGATTACTTGACAATATATATCAACGATAGTAAAGTATGGAGTGATCAACTGCAACCAAAGAAAACGTATCCCCTAACAGATGTTCTCAGGAATATCCTTAGCAATGAAGGCTGGGAGTATGGGGATCCAGTTTATTTGAAATTCAGGATAAAAAACACGGATTCCTATCTTAACGCGTCCTCCACCATAGACTACCTCGCAGGAAAAGCGGTAGCAAAGCTCGTTGTTTATGTGTGGTGATATCATGAAGGCTCAGGCTTTCACGCTTGAGGGAGTCATGGCATCTCTGCTGCTGCTTGTTGTACTGTACTCTTTCTTCCAGTCTACCATAGTTATCTCCCCGATGTGGAGCGAGATAACGGATGCTCAGTTAAAGCTTATAGGCTACGACACTCTAAAAGTGCTTGATTTCTACAGAACATCATCATCAGATGTCTATCCGAATCAGAGTCTTCAGGGAATGATACTCGGCCTCAACGATACCTTCAAACCAAATCAGGATTTTATCTACGCCCTTGAGAGAATGATATATCCTGCAGACTACACACTCGAACTCTGCTGGGCGAATCTGTCCACAAATGATGTGGAGTGCAGAACCCTGGTTGATAAAAAACCAACACCGGAAGCCGTTGCCGCAAGCCGCATAATTGTTATAGACCCGCGCGAGTTTAACGAATCCTCTCCATTTTATGGATTGAACTATCCGGTTGTGTTTGAGGTGAGGCTGATATTATGGCGTCCGTGATAAAGGATGAGAGGGGTCAGATGCTGGTATTCTTCTCGCTTGTTGTAGCCACGATTCTGGCATATCTTTCCGTTCTTCATGCCCAGAACATACTCGCCGGGATTGAGAGTTCCAGAACACTTATGGTCTTTCCAAAAGAGGAAATAAGGAATCTGAAAGTGATTGGGGAGAAAAACATCATGATGTTCATCGATGATCAAGAACCGGATTTTATGAATAAGACAAGCAAGATCTCTGATCAGATAAAACTTCTCTACGCCCGAAAGGGGGTTTATGGTGACGTAATAGCATTCATGAAGTCGGGAGAATGTTACTCTGTTAATATAACCTACGTCTCAGGGGAGGTTGAGTACAGTGACCAGCTCTATTGCTGCAAGGGGAGGGGATGTGTATGAGGAGAGATGAAAGAGGAGTTTCAATGCTTCTCGAATACCTCATTCTGATCTCAGTACTGTCGGTATTCGTTTTTCTGCTCAGCTTAAACGTCAAAGAGATTCTTGAAGAATCTCAGATAGATATCGTAGTGGAAAACCAGTTTTCAGATGTTGCAGCTGAGGTATCGTCACAGATAGTCGACTCGCTTGCGGTTCATCCAAAAAATGGATATATCAAAGCAAAGGTGTTCATGCCCGAACGCATAGGGGATATTGAGTATACCGTGTCTCTTGAAAACGAATCTGTTGTGATAACATCAGAATCAGGAAGATTCAAGAAAGCCCTAAGTCTGGGTGCGGCAGGTATTTTGAAACTGGACCTTACCGGCCAAACTTACAGTCTCGCTGAAAAGCATGAGCTGAACTATGAAAAAATAACTCCAACATATCCAAGTGCTGTGCTGAAATTAAAACCCGCATCGGTGCTTGCGAATGAAACCACAGCTGGCTGCTTTGAGGTGGATGTATCAAAGTCCTCAGCCAGGGGAGTTTACAACTGGATTATTGAGCTGTGGAACGGAAGCATCATCAGAGGCGATTCGGGTAACACTGTAAGAGAGATCTGCGTTTACTGGGATGGACTGGAGTTTAATTATTACTGCTACAATGAGAGCGGAGGGTTAATAGTGGATACAGCGTGGTGCAATCTTACCCTGACAGTTACTGACACCAGAGGATTAAGCGACACAGATAATGCCACCATCCTTATATCAAAAATCCCTGAGGTAGAACCGAGCCTTTACATAAAGAAGTTCGTTAATCCGCCCCAGACTGAGCCCGGAAAGCCTGTTGAGCTACATATTTATCTGAATGGAAGAGGTTTCAGAACCGAGGGGACAAATCTTTCGGTTGTTACGGTTATAGATACAAGCGGAAGTATGAGAGATCCAACTTACTACAGTAACTTCGCCGGTAACGTAACACCTCAGGTTTGGGAAGTGGTGCACTACATCAACAGCTCATGGAAGAACTCAGAAATCATAGTGACTCTCTCATCTCCGGATTCCATGAGTCCGTGGTGGGATGGGTATGATAAAGACGATGCCTTTGTAATGGATGTCTATCAGGCAGATGGAGACTACTACAGAGTTATACCTTCAGACTCGAATGAGCTTGAAAGTGTGAATGGAATTTTCTTTTATGATTCTGATGTCAAACAACAAGAAATCGGAAACTGGAGTTTTAAGTCTGTGGTTGCCATACCGAAACCCATCCCGCTGGAGCTTAAGTTCTACAAGTGGATAAGGTATTCCTGGGTTTTGCAGGAAAAATTCTCAACCAATTACATCCCCAGCTATTATGTCCACCAGATAGAACTGCCTTCCGGATACACAGCCAATGATCAGTTTAAGTATCTTGATGTAGAACTGTACAGTCCTTACAGGAATGATTTCTTTGTGTGGCTGGATAATAACTTCTGTAAAAACGGTGTTTGCCGTGTTAGTGACATCGCTGCAGGAATGCACAATCTCTACATAGCACCAAGACTTCCGGATGCAAGACAGTTCGAAGGTGCCCTTTACATTCAGAAGCTTGATTCAGCAAAAATAGCTTCAATAGACTTCATAGAAGAGACCGTAGGCGAGGGAGATTATATAGGCCTTGTAAGTTTCGCGACCACTGCAACAAAGCATGCTGTGAACTCGTCCCCGTTTTTAACCTACCTGACCACTGACAGAAGTGTTGTGGTAGAGAAAGTCAAAGAATTAAATGAGGGGGGCTGGACAAACATATACCAGGCTCTGGCATATGCCAGAGACGTGCTGCTTGAAAACACAACTTACACTAATGGAACTCTTCCGCTTATCGTTTTCATGACCGATGGAAGACCTACTTGCAAATATTTGGGCGGGGACTACAGCAGCAGTAGTTACAGTTGCAGCGAGACTGTTTGTGGAGACAATGATCAGATCTGCTACAACCAGATAATACCTCTGGCTGATGAAATCAAAAACACGGTGATTGGGGAAAACAACATTACCATCTGCACCGTCGGATTTGGTAAAAGTGGGGATTACAATGCTGATTTGTTGAGAGACATGGCAAGCTACAAGCCAGGAAGTAATGAAAAGTGTTTCTATGAGGCAAGAAATTATCAGGAGCTTTCAAGAGCCTTTATGGATATTTCGAGGATATTCAGAATTGCAGCAAAGAATGTTACGGTTAGAGATGTCATTCCCGATAACATCCGCTTACTCGGAGCCGAGCTCACGATCTCCGGAAATGCAAACTGTACTGATGTATCCCTGAATGAAGTTGAAAATGGCACGATGGTCAGTTTCAACTGCGGTGAAATTTACATCGATGATGAGATCGAACTGATTGTCAGAATCGTTGCTGATGAGCCGGGCACTTATTTCCTTGATATTCCAGTTGTTAGCAATGTTACGTATGAGTACTACCCGTTTGGTGGGAATTACATCGATACAGTGTATCTGGACGTGGTTGCTGTCAGATATGGAGGGAGTGAGAGGGCTACTGTCAGAATAGAGTGAGGTTGTTAAGATGAAAAGCAAAGCTGCTTCGGAGGTGCTTGGAGCTTTAATGGTGATAACCCTGATTACAACCACTGCCGGGCTGCTGTATTTAATTGCATCTCCGATTATATCACAGAGTCAGGAAAGCATTAAGCTTAGAAAAGCGGAATTTGATATGCTTGAGCTGAAGGAAAAGATTGAGAGGGTCAGATACATGGTTGAAACAAATGCTACCTACAACTTAAGGCTGGTTGGAGTGTCGGCAGAGTTCAAAAACGAACCCGTTTTGGTTATCGACGGAAATACGTATGTACTGTCAACCATTAAAATAACTGGTAATGGATGGGAAGTTTCTTACCAAAACGGAGCTGTAATAGAGAGAACTTCATTTTACAGTAAAATGGTGAGTGACCCCAACATATACTACGAACCCTCAACCAGCACACTCACAATCCCGGTTATAATGTTCAAAGGTAATACATCCCTTGGCGGAACCGGGAGCGTAACAGTCCATTTTTCAATCTCCAATGTAAAAAGAATAGAGGGGAGTACAATAACTTTAAGCTCAGATAATGCCGATGTATGGTGTGATTACTTCAAAAAAATCGGGCTTTCTCCGATTTGTAATCCAGCAGCAGTGACACTTCCGGCTTTAAACACAAGCATAGTGCTTTACGAGGTGAATGTTGAATGAACAGCAAGGCGGTTTCAGAGGTGGTTGGTTACATTTTTGTTTTCGGTATAATCCTCACAGCTGTAACCTACGCATATTTAAACGTAAATCATCTCGTTAAGGAGACTACTGACAAATACAGGGTTGAGGGTATAAGAGAGAGCTTCAAAAGAGTGCAGAACGTATTCTTCCTGTCAGTATACGGTGGCGCTCCCCTGCAGAGCATACAGGTTGAATTTCAGGGCGGACATCTTTACATAGAGAACAAAACGACTGTTAGGATTGAAGTTGAAAACTCTCCGATATGGGAGGGGGATGTTAGAGCACTAAGCTACGAACTCGGGGATTATAAAATCGTCATTGAGAATGGAGCGATCTGGGAAGACTTTTACGGATACAAGAGAACGGTAATGAATCCCAGAATTTTTGTCAAAAAAGTTGAGGTGCCGGGAGCATCAGGAGCGAATTATACAGTGGTTATGGTGGTTGTTGACAGGCTGGTTGGAGATGTATCAATTGCAGGATACGGCTCGGTAAATCTTGTCTTCAACACCTCTGTTGAGAGAGTGATTTACAACACAACGCCCGGTTACTTGAACTTCAGTGTCTCCTCTCCTTACTATGAAAAATGGTATGATTTCTTCCAGGAACTTACCGGAGATGTTTTCAGAGATCCTTTAACGAATACAGCACGGATGACGGTACAGTATCAAAAACTGATAGTTACGGTCTACGAGACAGAAGTTCGGGCTGTGGAAGTTTAGCCAAGCGTCCTGAGGATCTCCTCTATCTTCCTCACTTCTTCTTCTATCTTCTCAACAGCTCTGCTGCAATCCAGGTAGTCAAGCATTGCTCCACACCGCGGACATTCAAAGTTGAGCTCCATCGCATCGTTGTAGGATACCTTCACACACATGTTGGGACAGATGTAGTAAATCGTGCTCGTTTCCGCTTCAATTTTTTCCCTGAGCTTCTTCACTGTTTTTTCAAGCTCTCGCTTTAAAACCTCAACAGCTTTGTCGTAGTTTATCCGCCAGTAGTACTCCATCCATCCCGTCTCATCATCCCTTTTCCTGACATATTCAGCCATTCCTATTTCGTAGAGTGCAAAAAGGGCCTTTCTGATTTCGTTGATCTCTATTCCAAGCTCAAGAGAAAGCTGGTCATCCGTGAATTCATCCTCGATGCCAAGCGAAAACAGAATCAATCCAACCTCTCCTGCAGCCCTTCCAACAAGCTCGTTCAGAAGGTCCTCCACGCTGGTTGTGGTTTCAGCTTTCACAAATACATCTAATGTGATTTTACCTTTTTTAACTTTTTGGTTGTGATAAAATGTCGCAAGCTTTAAAAAAATAATTATAGTTCGGCAAAAGCCTTTTCAAGGGGTGGAATAACCTGCTTCTTCCTGCTCATCACTCCTTCAAGCCACACACTCCTGCCTTCAAGCTTCTTGCCAAACGCCTTCTCGACTATATCCGGATAATCTGTTACCACAAGCAGTTCAGTTCCTTCCTTCATTATGTCCGTTAGCATCAGGAATATTCCGGCATAGTTCCCTTCATCCTTCATCTTCTTCAGCGTTTCATAAATCTCGTCAATTCTGTTCTCTACAAGCGAGAGATCAATGAGTTCGATCTGACCAACTCCAACTTTCTTGCCGGACATGTCAAAGTCCTTGTAGTCTCTTTTGATGATGTCCATTGCAGTCAGATTCTCAATTGCAGAAAGTTTTGCCTTGATTTCCACACCAAACTTTGTCAGGTCTTCAATTCCTGCAATCCCGGCAAGCTCTTTTGCAACCTCCTTATCAACCTCAGTTGTGGTGGCTGATTTGAAGATCACCGTATCGCTAAGAATGGAAGACAGCAGTATCCCTGCGATTTCCTTCGGAATCTCAACTCCCGTCTTGTCAAACAGAATTTTAATAACCGTAGCTGTGCATCCGACAGGAAGGTTTACAAACAGGATTGGCTGGGGAGTTGTAACATCACCGATCTTGTGGTGGTCAACTATCGCAACAACCTCCGCCTTTTCTATGCCCTCTACCGTCTGCGCCTTTTCGCTGTGGTCTACAAGTGCGAGTTTCTTTCCTTCCCCGTTTGTCAGAATTTCGGGGACTTCAAAACCAAACTTTTCAAGTACATACTTTGTCTCAGGGTTTACTTCCCCCTGAACTGCAGGTTTGGCTTCCGCGTCAATCTTCATCATTTTGCTTACATTTCCGTCCTCCTTCCATTTGTTCCAGAGGTAGGCAAAAGCAATCGCAGAACATACTGTATCCGTGTCGGGATTCTTGTGCCCAACAACATAAACCACGTGCTCCATAGAGTATTGGTTTTGTGGTGGGTAATAACACTTTCGAAATTTTTCAACGGCTTTTCTCTCCGCGATTTTCACGATATTTTGAGTTAATGCTGAAACGTTCCGTGATCGCAAAAACAAAACCAATATAACTCAGCCTGAATTTCTAACTTCATGAGAAAGTTCATTCTTATCATCGCCATGGTTGCAGCACTGATTAGACTTTTCAATCTCACTCTTCCTCCTCTTTTCTTTGATGAGAGCATTCACGCAACCATCCTGAAATCACTTTTTAACGGAAACTACAGGTATAACCCGGCGTATCACGGTCCTTTACTTTATTACCTGCTTTACACCCCCGTTCAGACTCTTGGAGAGAGTGAGTTTTCCCTGCGCATACTTCCAGCCCTCACGGGAATCTTGGTCGCTCTGACACCGTTACTCTACAGAAGGTTTATCGGAAGTGAGGCAGCAATCATTGCAGCAGTTCTGGTTGCCATTTCAGCCATAATCACGAACTATTCGAGGTTCTGCAGGGAGGATATTTTCCAGCTCCTCTTCACAGCTCTTTTTGCGTACTTTATTTTCAGATACCTCGAAAAAGAGAAGAGTTTGAAGGATTTCAGGGTGGACAGAGACACCCTTCTCTTAACCACCTCTTTCATTTTCATGGCTCTTCTCGCAACCCTTAAGGAGACATTCTACCCTATCGCCGCAGTATTTGCCCTCTACTTCATCTTTGACATCAAAAAATTCAGGGCTTCGGATCTTGCAATTTCCGCATCAGTCTTCCTTCTTATCTATTTTGCTTTTTACACGAACTTCTTCACGTACACCACCCCTCTCACGAACTTCTCGGAGTTTCCGGCAGTAAAGGCTGTAAGCTACTGGAAGCATCAGCACGACATAGCAAGAATTGGCGGACCATGGTACTACTACCTTGAACTAATCCTGTTATACGATTTTCCGGCTTTTTTGCTGGCAATTTTTGCATTACACGCTATAATAATAAAAAGAAATAATTTTGAAGCCTTTACAGCCTACTGGTTCCTGAGCTTCCTTATTTTGTTCTCCTACATCCAGGAGAAGGTTCCATGGCTTGGCATTCACATCCTCTTTCCAATGTACATTCTGACAGGAATAGCTATAGTCAGGCTAAACTCCAAACTTGACAGAAGAAAACTGAAAACCCTGGCTGCGGTATGTATTCTCTTTTCAGCCTATGGTTCAGTCCACGTCAACCACATAAACCCTGTTAACCCCGCAGAACCCGCACTGTACTTACCAACTCAGTACGATGTGAGGGAATTTGCAGAAAAAACGAGGGGTGAGAGGATTTACATCTTCACTGAGATTGGCGAATACTGGCCACTTGCATGGTATCTAAGAGAACACAAAGCTTACTTCATAACAACCGGTATTGAAGGATGGAATTTTAGAGAAGGGGATTACGTTGTTGTGAACATTACCAATGATATGAAAATCGATAAAACCAATCTGGAGTTTGTTGAGACTATGGTTGTGAGATGCTGGACTTTCTGGACCACACCACAGCTCCAGAGAGTTCCTGAATTTATCGTTCTCAGAAAACCGCTTAACGACATTTCGTGCATGAATTTCAGCGTTTATAGGGCAAATCGGTAAGCTTTTAAAACCTCTTCCTCAAAAAGTTACGTGGAACTCTCGATGGATGAATTCGAGGAATGGTTGAGGGAAAGGGGTTATGATTTGATGATGGGTGAGCAGAACTTCAGAATTTACCTGAATCTCGGGTTTTCAGCCCTGCTTTTCTACAACAGCAATCTTCTCTTCAGCTTCATTCTTGACAGGATTGGCTTCAAGACAGCCGAAGAGCGGGTTCCTGACAGAATAAGGTTTGAGATTGCAAAAAGACTGAAAAGAATTGAAGCAACCAGAGATAAAATTGAAATAGAGCTAATCTGAAACAACCTTCTTCCCCCTCTCGCTCGGAATTACCCTGATTTTTGCATCTTCAAAACTTAAATCAAAAACCCTCCCAAGTACTTTTTCAAGAAAAACTGCCAGCGCAGCAACCTCACTGTGTGGCTGGGTGCCTATTGAAACATTCAGATCGCACATTTCATACACTTCAGGCGGAACCTTTTCTGCCCCAACCACAACAAGAACCCTATCTGCCCTCTTTATTTCCTCAAGCTTTTGAGGCAGGGGTATGCCGTACATTGTCAGGTGAACCTTCAAACCCTCAAACTTCCTTAGAAATTCTCTCCAGTTTACAGCCTCAATGAAAAAATCTCCTCCCCATCTCTCAACCACATCTCTAACACTCTCAAAGACGGATTTGTCCTCAACATCGAAGTATATTCCCCTCGCTCCAAAAGCTCTTGCGGTTAGAGCTACATGAGTTGAAACGCGCTTATCCCTCGGTCTATGTCCGAGCCTCAGAACGTAGACCTCCATACCGCATCCTCATAGGTTTCCTTATCCTCTGCATAAAAAATACCGCACGCTCTGATGTTTTCACATTTCTGCATCGCCTCGTAAACACTCCCAGCCCTTTCAACCCAAAAAACATCCTTTCTGAGATCCCAGAAGTTGTTGAATGTCACACATGGCTGTAAAACTTCCACAAAAGAGAATCCCCTGTGTTTCATTGCTCTGTAAAAAACCTCAGCCATTTTCTTATGGTCTCCGGCAAATACCCTTGCCACAAAACTTGCCCCGCTTGCAAGCATCAGCCGGCACGGATTTATCGGATATTCCGGATTTCCGTAAGGGGTTGACTTTCCCTTCCTGCCTTTCGGGGATGTAGCCGTAACCTGCCCTGTTGTAAGTCCAAAAACTCCGTTGTTGTGCAGGATTATTGTTATATCCGTGTTTCTTCTTGCCGCATGAACGAGGTGCTCCAAACCCTCATTCAGTCCATCCCCATCTCCAGAGAATCCTACAGCAATCAGTTCTGGATTTGCAAGCTTTAAACCGGTCAAAAATGGTGGAACCCTGCCATGAATTACATGAAAACTTGGAAGATTTATGTAGTCCGTGATTTTCCCGTGACACCCTATGCCGGATGATATTACAACATCGTATCCCTCACTGATCATTCTTCCGCTCGCTTCCTTAAATGCTCTCAGGATTCCAAAGTTTCCGCATCCCGGACACCAGCTTATTCTGACCATCTCTCAATCCCCTCCCTTATCTCTTCAGGTGTGAAGGGTCTTCCATCCCACCTGAGAATTCTTTTGACTTTTAGACCTTCAGCTTCAAGGAGTTTCGCAAGAAGTCCTGTATAGTTGCACTCAACACAGAACACTTCTCCATTTATTTTTGGCAGAAACAAAGGTCTCATAAACCTGACCGCAGCAACGCTGAATCCCAGCTCCTCAGCAACCTCCTTAACAGCCCCAAAATTGCTGCCCCAGGTTACGATCCAGTCATTTCCGTTCCTGATCTCAATGCAAGGCTCAAGCTCTGCAACCACTTTTGCTATCTCCTTTTCCTTTCTCATCCTTTTAGCATACATCATGGTAGCAATTTCCGCATCATCGGTTGTAAAGCCGTACTCGTCATGCTCATTGCTGTTTGCCTTTACCACTGCCGGAGGTATAGCGTATGGCGAGATGCCGCTCTCGGTGATCTCATACCTCCTGAAAACCTCACCATTTTTCTCCCTGAATACATGCACTTCCCTCCGCACAACACCCGCAAGACCTGCCGTTTTGTAGCTCTCCGTTATGTGCTTCTCTGTTAGAAGTATTGCCGGAGTCTGGAATTTCCAGGCAAGGTTCAGAAGCTCTCCTGCCAGTCTGTAGGAGTCCTCAATTGTTACCGGGGAGGCAACTATAAGCGGAAACTCTCCATGAGCTGGATTGAGGGCGAAATAAAGATCCTGCTGAGCTGTGTAGGTGGCCATTCCGGTAGAGGGGCCGCTTCTCTGGGCAAGGATTATCAAAACAGGTATCTCAGCCATTGCCGCAAGGCTTATGCTTTCGCTCATAAGTGCAAAACCACCTCCACTTGTCCCGACTGCAGCTCTTTCTCCACCAAAAGCACTTCCTATAGCCATCATAATCGCAGCAATCTCGCTCTCTGGCTGCAGGGCAATGCATTTTCTTTCTGCAGCAAGAAAGTGAAGTATTTGAGATGCCGGAGTCATGGGATAGGCGTAGTAGAACTTCAACCCGGCATCCAGCATCCCTCTGGCAATTGCCTCAGCCCCGGAAACAAGTTCTTTCCTTTCACCAACCCTTCTTATCTGGCTTACGGAGACATCGAGATTTTCGTAAACTGTCCTAACAGTTTCAATGTTTCGGTTATCTCCAAAACTCTCCCTGATCACATTCTCCACCAATTCAGCATCAATTCCAAAAGATTTGCAAAAAACAGAGATTGCAGCAATGTTTCTTGAAATGTCGGGTAGATTCAACTTCTTAACGGTTTCATCGATTGGAAACTCCACCTTCATCTCGTGAGCAAGGTTGAATGAAGAATCGCAGATCAGCACACCCCTCAACCTTTCAGCATGTTTCTCAAAAACATGAGCCCGTAAGCATATCAGAACGTTGTAATAGTAGCTGTGAGAGCTTATTTCTTTCTCTGAAGCCCTAACAACACTTGAATTATGCCCTCCCCTTATCGTTGACTGATACTCCTGATAGACAAAAACACTGTAGCCAAGTTCGCCGAAAATTTTTCCAAGAATGATTCCGGCACCTCTAACTCCATCTCCAGCCTCACCTGCAATGCAAATGTTCATCGCCTTTCTATCACTCATCCTCTTTAAAAGGTTTCAATACCCTCACAACACCCTCAACAATCCTAACCTCCGCCTTACCAACACCAATCGGATTACCATCGCAGGAAATAACCTCTTCAGCACTTATTTTCACATTTTCGTCATCAAAACTTACTGTGGTTGTTACTACCGGCTCAATTCTTCTCAGATCATCCTTTGTGTACGTTGAGACAACAATGCCTTCACTCACACAGGCAACAACACCCTTAAAGCCGAGAAAAGCTGATAAAGAAGCTCCTCCTGCTATCCCTTTACCGAGAAACCTCCTGTCAGTCATGGCTACAAATACGTTGCCAAAAACTCCCTCAACAACCCTATCTCCAACCTCCACCCTCGCTCTGAACTTTCTCGGTTTGGCCACAACTTTCTCACCTCTCATGAAGCGATAAGCATCAACCTGAACTCTCCGGCCATCAACTGTGGAGAGAATCGTTGATCCCACAACGATGTCATTGAACGCAACTCTCTCTTCCCCCTTAAATTTTACAACCAGTCCCCGAATATCAACCTCCCTGAGCCTTTCAAAGTCTGGCTGACAGAGAGCCGGGCTGACGTTGGTGGTTCCAATGCCTATGCAGAGCAAGGGAGTTCTGGGTTTTGCTGACGCTGCATCGCTTACAGTTCCATCGCCACCAAAAACGGCAATAACATCCACTTTACCGTCAAGCTCCCGCACCAAATTAACCGTATCAAGTCTTGTACCGGTTTCGTCCAGCCTTACAGTTTCTGCCTCAATTCCGAGCATTTTTGCTATTTTGCTCGTAGTAACAAATTCTCCACCCAGCTTTTTCAGAACTTCAGTCACTATGGCCTTTTTCGAGTCATCAAAACCCCCACCTGCGACGGGATTTAGCACGATTCCAACCTTCACAGAAAAAGTAGCAGAGAATCTTTAAAAATCTCCCCCATACTTCCTTCATGCGGGTAGCCTTCACAAAGATGCATGGCAACGGTAACGATTTCATTTTGATTGACGAGTTCAGAGGAGAGGTTGTCGAGGAAAATAAAAAGCCGGAATTCGTCAGGGCAATCTGCCACAGAAATTTTGGCATAGGAGCGGATGGTGCAATTTTTGTGCAGCCATCGAAGAAAGCAGACGTCAGATTCAGATACTTCAACAGCGATGGCAGTGAAGCTGCGATGTGCGGAAACGGGATAAGGTGTTTCTCCCGTTATGTCGTTGAGGAGGGTTACGCTGGAGAAAGGCTGAGGGTGGAAACACTCGCGGGAATTCTTGATCTCGAAGTTTACAGAGATGGATGGTGGGTTAAGGTGGACATGGGAAAGCCGAGGTTCAGAAGGGAAGAAATTCCTGCAACCGTTGATGTCTGGGGGTACGAATTTGAGCATGATGGGAAAAAATTAAGAATTTATGCCGCCAACACCGGAGTTCCACATGTTGTTGCATTTGTTGATGATCTCGACTTCGATATAATTCCGCTGGCAAGAAAAATCAGGTATGCAGGAATTTTCCCTGAAGGAACCAACGTTAACTTTGCAAAGGTTGAAGGAGATACCATCAGAATCAGAACATACGAGAGGGGAGTTGAGGGAGAAACACTCAGCTGCGGAACGGGCAGTGTGGCTGTTGCTGCCGTGGCCAACAAACTTGGCCTTGCCGGAAATAGGGTGAATGTGGTAACGAGGGGAGGTTTGCTCAAGATTGATCTCGCTGAAAACACCGCATACATGACCGGCACCGCAAACAGGGTCTTTGAAGGAATTTTAAGGCTCAACGAACTGAAATATGATGTTTGAAAACCGTCTCGTTTTGTCTGCAATGGCAGGAATAAACAATGCGGAATTCTGCAGGAATCAGAGGGCAGCTTTGGTGATACTCGGAGGTTTCAATGCTGACAGAAAAGCCATTGAAGCTGCCAAGAAGGCCGTTGATAGAGGCAGAAAAGAGTTCCTGTTTGGTATAGATGGCATAGAAAGGGAGTTAAGAATGCTTGGAAAAAAGAGGTTTGCTGTAAACATCAGATCATCCTCCATTGAGGGTTACATTGAGGCTGCGAAACTCGTGGAGAGTTACGGAGGTATTCTCGAAATAAACGCACACTGCAGACAGCCGGAATTTGTGAAAATTGGATGCGGGGAGTGGCTGTTATTCCACACAGAGAAGCTGCTGGAAATTGCCAGCAGAGTTTCGAAAATTGTTCCAACAGTTGTTAAAATAAGGGGAGGACACAAACTGGATTACGAAAAACTTGCAAGAAAGCTTTTCGATGCTGGATGCATTGCAATCCATCTTGATGCAATGATTCCGGGCGATGGATGTGATTTTTCACTGATCGAAAGGGTATCAAGGATTGGCAATGTTATAGGAAACAACTCCTTCGTTGACATGGAGAGCGGGGAGAGGATTATAAAGTCGGGAGCAAAGATGGCCTCTGCAGCGAGGGCTGTGCTGAAAGACGGAAAATTCTTTGAAAAAATGCTGAAGAGTCCTCTTCTCTCTCAACCCGTTGAGTTATGAGCGATTCCCACAAGGTCAGATATTGTGCATCCTTTTGCTCTTGCAAAAGCTATCAGGCTCTCCTTCAGACTGTAGAAGATTCTGTGGCTGTAATAGACTGCTGAACCTATCTGAACAGCCTTTGCCCCCGCCATTATAAACTCGAGAACGTCTTCAAAACTCGTAATGCCCCCACATCCAATTACCGGAACTTCAACTTCTTTGTAAAGGTCGTAAACGCATTTCAGAGCTACTGGCTTTATTGCTGGCCCGCTAACACCACCAGAAATGTTGCTTAAAACGGGCTTTCCTGAGAGAATGTCTATCCTCATCCCCCTCAGCGTGTTGGAGATAACTATTCCATCAATCCCTGCATCTTCGAGTGCCTTTGCAAGGCGTATGTAGTCATGCAAAGCCGAGATTTTTGCAAAAACAGGATTGCCTGTTTTTCTCTTTAACTCCTCAACTATCTCCGCTGAGAGTTCTGTGTCCATCCCGAGATCAATACCCGCTCCCTTCACATGCGGACAGCTCAGATTCAGCTCGTAACCGTGCAGATAGGGCAGAGCAGAGTCGAATATGCTGGCAAGCTCAAGAAATTCATCAGCTGAATATCCGTAGAGGCTTACTATGAGAGGAGCTTCATTAGTGTAATCCTTCAGCTCCTCAGCAAAATCCCTCGCAGCGGGCGATGCAAGGCCAACTGCATTTATCAAACCGCATTTCCAGTTTATAACCGTTGGATTCCTGTAGCCTTCCCTCTCCTTAAGCCCAACTGATTTTGCAACAACAGCTCCCGCATCTCTTGCAATAAGATTGAGAGAGTGAACTTTACTGCCCAGAACCCCGCTTGCAAGCATGAGGGGGTTTTTCATCCTTAAACCAGCAATTTCAGTTTCAAGAGGATTCATTGTGCTTATTCAGTACGGACGTTAAAAAACTTTGTTCAGACGGGAAAAAATTAAATCCTCATACATGAAGTTTGATTGTGGAAAAAATCCTCAAACTCATAGAGAGGGGAGAGGGCGAGAATGTAGAGTTCAAAGAGTTTTTAAGCTCATTTCATCTTAAAGAGGGGAGATTCAGGCAGCTTGCCTGCCAGATGAACCACAGGATTATAATGGGCAGAGGTGTGGCTTTTTACGTCATAGGAGTTTCGGACGATGGTGAGCTCAAGGGTCTTGATGATAAAAAATTCTCTGAAACCATTGAAGTTTTAAAAAAGCTTGCCGAAGAAATTGAGGCAGAAATAACCTCCGTTGAGCGATACAGGGTTAATGGGGGATATGTTGGTATTGTGGAGGTCAGGAAGTCAAGAGCAAAGGAGCACATCCTTGTTGGCACTGCTGGACATGTTGATCACGGCAAATCAACGCTTGTTGGCTGCCTGATCACCGGAAAACCGGATGATGGAGATGGAGCTACGAGGATCTACCTTGATGTTCTGAAGCACGAAATAGAGAGGGGACTGAGTGCGGAAATAAGCTTTGCGGTTTTCGGCTACAGAGATGGAGAAGTTCTAAGAATGAAAAATCCAACAAGCAAAACCGAGAAGGCAATGATTGTGGAAAATGCAGACAAGCTCGTAAGCTTCGTTGATACTGTCGGCCACGAGCCCTGGTTGAGAACGACAATAAGGGGTTTGCTTGGGCAGAAGATCGATTACGGTCTTCTTGTTGTAGCCGCGAACGATGGTGTGATGAGAACAACCAAGGAGCATCTCGGAATAATGCTCGCAATGGATCTGCCAGTCATTGTGGCAGTAACAAAGGCTGACATGGTTGATGATGCAAGGCTGAACCAGGTTTTGAACGAGATATCCTCAACTCTCAGAAGGGTTGGAAGGGTGCCAGCCATTCTGAAATCAACGCATGATGCCAGAAGGGCTGCTGAGATGCTCAGAGTCAACAGGCTTTTTGTTCCGATCATCATAACTTCCGCCATAACGCTTGAAGGCTATGACATCCTCGAGGAGATTTTTCTGCATCTGCCAAAACGCTACACGTCAGATGCCGAGTTTGTCATGTATATTGACAAAATTTACAGAGTTACAGGAGTTGGGACGGTTGTAAGCGGGAGTGTGAAAAGTGGAGAACTTGCCGAGGGGGAGGAGGTTTACATAGGGCCTTTTCAGGATGGCAGTTTCAGGAAGGTGAAAGTGCAGAGCATTGAGATGCATCACTACAGAATAGACAAGGCCAAGCCTGGAGACATAATCGGTGTGGCGTTGAAAGGAGCAAGATACGACGAACTGAGAAGAGGGATGGTTTTGAGCAAAAAGGAGCCAAGAGCAGTCTGGGAATTTGAGGCAGAGGTTTACGTCTTCACACATCCAACCCTCATAAGCACGGGATACGAACCTGTGGTGCATGTTGAGACGATCTCGGAAACTGTAACTTTTCTGGATATTGACAGGGGTTATCTTAAATCCGGAGACAGGGGAATTGTGAGGATGCGGTTTAAATATCACCCCCATTTCGTTTACGAAGGGCAGAAGTTCATCTTCAGAGAGGGTAGGAGTAAGGGAATGGGGGAGATTGTCAGGATTGTTAGCTAACCCGTGTGAAGCAAGAGGAATATTCGTACCAGAAGGAATACTTTTTTATAAATTTGTGAAAGATGTTATGCATGGAGGAAGGAATAACGAGAATTGGTGTTAGCCTGCCGAAGAATCTCTTGGATGAATTCGACAGAATAATCTCCACCAGAGGGTATTCATCAAGAAGTGAGGCTATCAGAGATGCTATTAGAACGTACATAGCAGAATACAGATGGCTTGAGAGTGAAAAAGGGGAGGTTGTTGGTGTTTTGGTTGTGCTTTACGACCACAACGTAAAAGGTGTCAGCGATTTGCTCATCAACGTTCAGCATGATTTCCATGAGATCATCACCTCAAGCACGCACATACACCTGAACGAAGATCAGTGCCTTGAAATCATACTCGTAAAGGGGAAAATGGAAAGAATAAAACTGCTTGTCGATAAAATTTCAGCCACAAGAGGTGTATTGAATGTCAAGATGATTTCAGCGATCAAGAAGGTTTAAGACCCGTAGTCTGCAAATCCTCTACAGATCAAAAAAACCGCAGCATACTCTGGAAGCTTCACCCTGCCCGGATACACTCGCCCCTCGAAATCTCCAATTCTCAGTCTGATTTTCTTTGTAATCCTCACGGTAACCTCCTCTTCGCTGAATGCAATGGCATCTTGCAGGGGATCAAAGCTGTCGATATCCTCCACTTCCGTCACCCTGAGCCCTGTCTTTCCGTGAAGACTTCCGGGGAGTCTGATAAGCCTTTTTACGTCTGCAGTTACCGGAGCGTCAATGTGGACGCTGAGAGGTGAGCAGTCAAACTTACCCAAAGCCCGAATGATTTTTCTGGATGGTTTCTCTTTTTTAAAATCTTCAGGTGAAATCTTCAGTTTTTTGCCAAACGTTTCGTCGCTCTCAACTTTTTTCTTCAAATAGTTCAGAATTCTTCTTGCAGCATTTGAGTCCACGATTCTGCCGTCAGATACTATCATCGGCGAATTAAGGCGAAGATAGTCAACAATTTCTCTTCTTTCCGCACTCCCCAGCTGGAGGAAATCCTCATCGTGAACGTGGACGTGGTAACCTCTACCTCCGGAAAAGTATGTCTTCATATCTCTTATCCCGAAATCAGCCCGAAGAATGGCTGCAAGCTTTTTTATCTCCCTCTTAGCCATTTCCAGAGCTTTTTCAAAAGATTTCGTTTTAACCGGAAGATGATCAGCATCAACATCGAAGATCAGATCCGCCCCAAGCCAGCCCTTGTCCTCCATCCTGTTTTCAGCGGGCCTTTCATAGTATGCGGAGGAGAAGTATATGTGGGCAGGAACGTTTGAAAGCACGTAAGCCCTGAAGTCGGTTTCTGAGCTGAAAGATACGTGCCGGTGCATCACAAAATCAGGAAGTGATTCAAGTGGAACAAAGGCAAATTCCCGTTTTTTGAATTCTCTTGGCAGCTCAATGTCGTTTTTCAGGTAATATTCCTCAAATTTCTTTTTCAGATAAAGCTTGGTCAGCATGATTTCAGGATTTGAAGGATTACTCTCCTTTTTCTCCTTCTGGTGTCGAAGTTTATTATGACAACCTGCTGCCACGTCCCCAGAATCAGCCTGCAATTGTGGAAGGGGATGATCAAGGAGGGGCCTATAATGCTCGCCTTAACATGTCCTGAACCGTTATCATCTCCCCAGGTTTTGTGATGCTCATAATGTTCTCCATACGGTGCGATTTTTTCCATGATTCTCGGAAGGTCTTTTTTTAAACCCGGTTCATATTCGATGGTTGTTACAGCCCCGGTGCTTCCAATGCTGAACACAAGAACCGCTCCGCTTTCAACACCACTCTCTATAACAAAATTCTTTACCTCATCAGTGATATCAGCCATATCTCCAAATCCATCAAGCTCAACCTCAATTTCTTTAATCATGCTCTTCCCTCCTTATCAAATAAAACTGCACTCCTTTGTAGTTTACGATTTTTCCGTGCATGCAGTCCCCGTAGAGGGGTTTTATGATGCAATCCGCACCAACTTTTCGAGATACTCTCAGTATAGCAGAAAAAATCTCAGGTGGGGGGCGGAGTGAGTAGATGAGAGAAGCACCTTCATAAATCTGAAGATTGGGATTTGTAATGTCATCCAGATAAAAAACGCACCCTTCAGGGACGTTTCTCCTGATTATATCGGTCACAACAACATTAAAACCCATTTTTGCCAGAAATTCGGCCACAGCCGTGAATCTTCCTATTCCTACCTCCACCACCTTACCCCTGTAGTTCTCTGCAATGTATCCAGCAATCTGCAGCATGAACAATTTTTATATCCCAGAAAGACAATTAAGTTTTGTGCAGAGTGTGATAATAAGGGATTACATAAACAAAGACTTCAAAGAAATTCTCGAAATAGACAGGGAGACATTTTCCCCCCGTAATCCTGCCTACGACGTATACGTTTACCTGACCTACGGTTCTGATCTGCTTGTTGCAGATACAGGCTCTAAAATAGCCGGATACATCGTAACGATGGATGTTGACGAGTTCACGGGTAAGATAATAGCATTTGCCGTAAAAAAGGAGTTCAGAGGGATGGGAATAGGAAAGATGCTTCTTTCGGAGGCTATTAAAAGGCTCGAAGGAAGGGGAAAGAGGAAAATTACCCTTGAAGTTAGAGTCTCAAACGTTCCGGCTCAAAACCTGTACAAAAAATTTGGATTTGAAATCATCGATGTGATCCATGGCTACTACAGTGATGGGGAGGATGCTTACCTCATGGTTCGCACAGTTCAGGTGCAATAGACTGGATTACAAATCTGAGACCCTCGCATTCAATTAAATCTTCGGGGCTGCGTTCTCTAAAAATCTCAGAAATGCCCTTACAAAGAAGGGAAATTGCCCTTTTGTGTTCAGTTTTACTTTTGTGTATGTGTACGGGTTGAACACCAAGTTCATCATAGGCCCTGAAGTGGCCGTTGGCGATGCCTGCATTTTCAAAAAGCTTTTTGATGTTATACAGGGTCAGGTGGAGCAGAATAATTTCTTCTTTATGCATGGACATCACTCCCTGAGATAAGTATTCATTGTCTTTTATAAGTTTTTCTGCTGTATTTCACATGAAAAACTTTTATAACGTTTTATTCTTTACGTTTGCGATGTTTTAATTCAGTTAAAAAATTTTAAAAGCTAACCTCCTGAAATAACTCTCACGACCTTTACTTCTCCACCTTCTGCGGTATCATCAACCGGAACCGGGAGGTTGTCCCTCACGATCACCACAGTTTCGGGATTTATGCCAAGCGATTCAAGTATTTCTGAATAGCTTTGCCCGTTTACATCAACCTCAGTCTCTTTAATTTCAAAACCGACAAACTTTATTTTCAGCTTCATTCTTCAGGCAGGACTTCCCTGGATATTTCCTTTATGCTTTCTCCACTTTTCACTTTCTTTATCTCACTAACATTGCTCTCAAGGAGCTTTTCATCCTTGCTAAAAAGCTTTCTCATGCCCTTTCTTTTAAACTTGCGCCAGTTGAATCGCCTCATCCAATCACCAATTATATATATTGCAAAAGGAGGTAGAAATACTTTTTGTTTCAGGTATGTAAGGGTGTTAGCTGTGCCTCAGCAATCTCTCCGAAAATTGGTAGCTTAAACACCTCACCGCGACTCGCCTTGATTATGCATATCGCCCACAGGAGCAGGCTGAAAGCCATTACGATTCTTGAGAGCATCACCCCTCCGGGAATCACGGGAAGGAGGATTATCAGTGCCGCTATCGTTGAAAACGTCAGAGTTGATTGAACGGCGTGAAACCTGACGAACGGGCTTCCGTCAAACAGAAACAATACTCCGGTTATGAAGCCGAGAGTGTAACACATCGCCGCCCTGACATTCTCGCTCATCAGTTCCATAGTGTAATTTTTTCTCCCGGTTAAAAGAACTTTACCTCCTCATCTGCTCTCCGATTATTCTGTCGAGAATCCTCAAAAATTCGTCCTCCTTACCTTCCGGAATCGTTGCTCCAGCTGCAATACTGTGCCCTCCTCCAATTCCTCCAACAGATTCCGCAGCCTCCTTAATTGCTTTTGCCAGATGCACCCCCCTCTCAACAAGTCTGTAGGTTGCCCTTGCAGATACCTTCACACCCCTATCGCTTTCCGCAAATGCTACTATCGGCTTCTCGGAGTTTCCCTTGTAAAAGCACATCCCCGCAACAATTCCGACTATTGTATCAGGTATGTTGTCTCTCGCATGGAAGTACTGAATGTTCTCAAGCTCTTCGATTCCGTTTCTGTCAACGAACTTTATCCCGTCTGACAGATTTTTTCTGTGTCTCTGCAGAAGGGTTCTCGCCCTTCTGTAAGCTCTTTCATCACCGAGACAGACACCCACACCAACATCAGCTTCATTGTATCTCGCAGTGGCATTCAGCAGCGTGGAGAATTCCATTGCATCCCTCTTCTCCGTCCCCTCTTCCTCATTCATGAGAATGTAACATTCTCCAACCATCCTGAGTATGCTTGCGTAGGGTATTCCGAAATCCATTGCAAGGCTGACAAGTGCTGAAACAACCTTTCTCTTCTTCTCCATCTCGAGATCTATCCACCTTACCCATGGATCCACACCAATACTTTCCAGGAAATTAAGAACCCCCGCTTCGTTAGCAGTAATTCCCGGAATAAACGGATCAGAGCTGTATTCAAGCATCTTTGCAACTGGTCTTGTCTGTTTGCCAAAAAATCTCAGGTCGCGGGTTACAGCTATCTGCCCTTTCCTCACACCCTCAAAAACTATTTTTCTGTTCAAACCTCTCAGCATACCCCACCTTGAGTCCTGCAGATCCCCAACAGCCCCAACAATTGAGATTGGCAGAAGATCAAAGCTGTCTTTTTCACGTTCAAACTTTCCAATGTATTTCGAAACAAGGTATGTTGTGGTGGCACCGCTCAGCTCAAAAGCTCCATCGTATCCAAAATCATGTGGATTGAGCTGCATCGGATGGGAGCATTGAGGAACGTGGTGATCTGTTATGATAAACTCAAGCCCGTCAAGAAGGTTGATAACACCGCTTCCAATGTCCGTAAACCAGACAAAGGTGTTTTCATCCCTTATCTTTTCTATTTCACTGTCGTCAAGCTGTTTCACAAATTTGATTCTGCTCTCAACACCCGCACCAAGCAGAGAAGTGTATGCAATTGTTCCGGCTGTTATGCCATCAGCATCAATGTGAGTTACAACCAAAACCTCTTCACGTTTCAAAATCTCCCCTGCTATCACTGCTGCCTTCTTCAGAAGCTCATTCACATGAGAAATTTGAGAAAAGAACTTAAACTTTTTGCTACATTTCCTCTGTGGGAAGTGCATTCATCTTTCTTGAAACCTCCCTCGAACCCGTTCCGGAAGAGATACGCAACCATCCCGTGGTGAGAGCTGATGCAAAAAGGAGGGGTAAGAATCCAGCATGTATTCTGCTTGATGACTCAAAGCACCACTTGGCAATGAGGTCTTTGCAGTTCCGGGAAAAGAGGGGGAGGCCGGACATAATACATCAGTGCCTTCTCCTCCTTCTCGATTCCCCTCTGAATTTTGAGGTCTACGTGCACACAATAAATGGAGAGATAATCTGGATAAACCGCAAAACGAGACTTCCAAGAAACTACAATCGTTTTGTTGGGTTAATGGAAAAGCTTTTTGTTGAGAGAAAAATTGCTGCTGATGTGACTCTGATGGAGTTCGCTGACACCCCTCTGAGAGAAATTGTTAAGGACAGGGAGGTTTTGCTCTTTAGAGAGAAGGGGGAAATGGTTGATTTTGGGAGAATGCTTGAAGGCGATGTAGCGATCTGCATTGGCGCCTTCCCGCACGGCGACTTCTTCGAGGAAACCCTGAGAGAACTTGGTTTTTTTAGGGAAATCAGTCTTGGCAGAGAAAGTTACACAAGCCTTTATGTAACGAGTCGCATTTTGTGCGAATATGAAAGAGTTCGAGCTAATAAAGATCATTGAAAACATGTTTGGAAATGAAGATGTTATCACCCCGGCAGGTAAGCACGATGCAGCCTACGTTAAGATCGGAAACAGACTGGTTGTGTTAAGCTGTGATACTGTGAATGAAATAAGCGATTTCCCGCCCTACATGCTTCCAGAGGAGATGGGGTGGATGGCTGTTGCCGTCACCCTTTCAGACATTGCCGCGTGTGGAGCTAAACCCCTCTACTTCCTAAGCTCCATTTCTCTAAAATCAACAGAACACTTCGAGGAAATACTTAAGGGCATGAAGAGGATTGCGGATAGATACGATGTGAAGATTGTCGGCGGAGATATTGACTACAGTGAGGTTACTACAATAGCGGGCTTTGCAATTGGTGAGGCAAGAAGGCACATAACAAGGAAAGGAGCGAGGGAGGGGGATAGCGTTTTCATAACGGATCTTCCCGGAAAAGCTCAGCTATGCCTTGAAATGCTCGAAAGAGGATTTAAAAGGGAAGATCTGCCGTATGCAGATAAACTCTACACCCCGGTTCCGAGAATTGAGGAGGGGATGAAAATCGCCAGCTACGCCTCATCAATGACGGATGTAAGCGACAGCATTGCAGTCAGCCTGCACCAGATCAGCCAGAGCAGTAAAGTAAAAATTGTAATAGACAACATTGATCTCTCTCACCTTACTGACGCAAAAAACCCGCTTGAACTGTTTCTTTACGGTGGTGGAGACTTTGAGCTCATTTATACAGCAAAAAGCAGCAGAGATGGCATCAGAATAGGCAGGGTTGAAAAAGGTAAAGGTGTTTTTGCCGAGTTTGAGGGCAAAAACTTTGAAGTTGAGTTCAGGGGTTACTCTCATTTTTAGGGTAGGGTGATGCTAAGGTGGTAGTACTTTTCGCTCTCATAAATCACTCCAAACTTGAATGGAACCCTTTCTTTGAAAATCGGCCCGTCAACCACAACTGTATGAAACTCCCCGTTTTCTCCACACGGGTCAATTCCTTTTTCCAATGCAAATTCAATCAGTTCCCTGTCAAACTTTCTGCCCAGAATCTCCCTCAGATCCTTCCTCACCGCAATAATGTACGCCTCAAATCCAACATCAACGAACTCCTTTGCCAGCTTTTCCGTGTTTTCACCCCAGAGAGGGAAAAAAGGTTCAACCCCTGACTCCTTACAAACTCTCTCTATCCAGTCTCTGTGTTCTTGCAGGTAAATGTCTCCGAAAATCGCCTTTTTAACGCCAAACCTTCTGAAAAAACTCTTAAGCGTCTCTTCGTAATTTTCCCATGTTGTTTCTTCAGTTACAATTTCTCTGCCCATCGCCTTTCCCTGAGCTTTTATAACCTCAACATCAATACCGTGTGCCCTTGCCTTTCCCCCGTAAATCATGCAGAGCAGTCCGTCAACGTTCATTTCTTCAAGCGCTCTCCACAAGGCAAGACTGCTATCCTTTCCACCGCTCCACATCGCGATTGTTCTCATATTACCCTCTTCCAATTCTGTAAACAGAGTTAAGGATTGCATAAGTTACAAAATAATCCTCACCAATTGGCTCACAGATGATGACCTTCTTCCCCTCAAACTCACCCTCCTTTCTCCCGCTTCCTCTCGGAAATCCAAGCATGTCAGGCAGGTCTTCTGTTACGTGGAGTCCGTTGGAAATAAACAGCGGTACAACATAAATAACATCGCAGTTCATTTCCCTTATGGCCTCATCAGGCATGGGTCGCCTTTTCCTTGCAACAAAAGCTATTTTAACCTCATCAAAAGCTCCGCTGTCCTCGATTCTCTTTCTGTGAAGCTCCATAACCTCTCTGTAATGACTTAACTGGCTTCCATGTCCAACAATCAGCAAACCTCTCCTCATTAAACCACCTCTCCATCCTTCTCAACAAAAATTATCGTATAATCAGACCTGATCTCAATCAGATCCGCAAAACCCTCCCTAATCATCTCATTTTCCATGCAGAGGTTTTCAAGAATCACAACTCTCCTCCTCCCAAGCTTTTTAGGATCAAATCTCCTGTCAGCCAGTATCAGCAGATGGCGGTATCTGTTCAAATCAAGAAGAGAGGAATCAAAATCCCTCGCATGGCAGTCAACAACCACGACCTCTGTTAGATCCACCCTGAGTTTTGCAAGAGCAAGCTGAACGCTCGAAATTCCCGGTTCTATTTCCACCGTTGCATCTATCTCCCTAAACTTCCTACCAATGCCGGCAACCATCGGATCTCCGGTGGAGAGAACAACAACATCCTTCTTCATTCCCTCCTTAGCAATTTCCTCAAAAACAGAGCTGTCAAATCTGTCGAGAACTCTCTTTTCTTTTACTTCGAAATCAATCAGTTCAAAAGCTCTCCTGCTTCCATAAACTGCATCAGCTTTCTTCAGCAGTTCTCTGCCCCTCTCAGTCATCTGCCCCCTGCATGTTCCAGTTCCAACAATCCATATCATTTTCGATTACCTCCAATCTTGCTCCGGCTTTTTCAGCTTTATCCTGTATCCTCTCTTTTCCGCCAGCCCAGATTGACAGCAAACCGGGAAAGCCAACTATAATCTTCTCACCCGGATGCTTCAGGGCTTCATCTATGTGGATTCCGAAAACAAACGGCTGGTGGTCTGGATATTTTTTCAAAGCATATAACCAGGCTCTTCTGCCGGTTGTGATTGCTATCTTTCCGTAACGCATTGCAATTTTTAGCTTTGTTTCCACGAGCCTTGCACACCATGGTTCAACAAATCCCGTTGTTCCCAGAATCGATATTCCTTCCTTAATCCCCATCCTTTCATTTCCGGTCTTCTTTGCCACCTTTCTCCCTTCAGGAACCTCAATGATTACTCCTCCTCTGTATCCGAATTTCCTGCTGTAAAATTCAAAGTTTTTTAAAACCTGCTTCATTGCAGATTGACTGACTGCCTTCTTTCCATTTTTTTCACCAACACCCTCACCGAACTTTATTCCGGAATCAATTAAACTGGCCTCAAAAGCTATGCCATCTGTTACATCAAACTCGTGATCTCCAGCAAATTTTCTAACCTTGGCAAAGCCTTTCTCAGCCTCCTCCACCTCAACTCTAAGCTTTATCCCCACAGGTGTGAAAACATCCACCTCCTCAACTTCACCAAATTTAGAGCATATTGCTGCTGATAGTGCTGCTGAAGCTGTTGTTCCCGTTGTTATCCCTCTTCTCAGAAACCCATCCTCTGTGAGAATGTAAAGCCCTGATCTCACTCTCTCAGCCAGTTCTGCATCACCTTTATGCCATTCAAAGGGATACTCGTAGAACTCAATCGGATCTCTCAGCATGCTCAATTAAGCAGTTAACAACTGCAGCACAAATTCCACTCCCTCCCCTTGTTCCTTCGGTGGTAATTGAGGGAATTTCAAGGCTCCTTATGGCTTCTTTGGATTCCGCAGCATTCACAAAACCAACGGGTGTGGCCACAATGAATCTCGGCGGATATCTCTGAGCAATCTCGTACAGAGCAATAGCAGCTGAGGGTGAATTGCCTATTGCAACAATGCTCCCCTCAACAAGATCCCTGATATTCCTTAAACCAGAAGCTGTTTTCGTGCCTCCATCATTGCTGGAAAAATCAACAGCAGCTATTGAATCCCTCCTCAAACCGGCTTTTACCATGTGAACATCGACAATTATCCTGCAATCATCCTTCAAAGCCCTCACACCCTCATAAATGTCTCCTTTAAACCTCAAAACGTCTCTGATGGAAACGTCTCCAGTTGTTGCGATGCATCTCCTGATAATATCTCCCTTAAGCCCCTCTTCCGGGTGCAGAGATTTAAGAATTTCCTCGCTAATAGTTGCAATCTTCAAAGCCTCCTCCGTTTCCGCTCCCATCCTGCTTTTTTGTTTTTCCTGGATGCTATACTTCCTCGAATAGCCCCTTGGGGTATACATTATTCTTCCTGCCACTGCAGTCTCTGAATTTCCCACTATCAAAATCGTGTTCATATCTACCTCATCCTCTTTGATTTCCGAAACTCTCCTTATTTCCACTTCTTCACCATCCCTGAAAGCGTTTCTCACTATCCCCACCCAGACATCTCCCCTGAATTTTCTTATTATTTTAAGGGCCTTTTTCAGGTTCTCCTTTCTCTTCCTGCTTGATGGATTGTAGATGGCGATAACGAAATCTCCCTTGAGAGCGTAAATCAGTCTCTTCTCTATCTGACTCCAGGGGACGAGAAGATCGCTGAGACTCAAAACAGCATGATCTCCGCTTACTGGAGAGCCGAGAAGTGCTGAAGCTGCACTCATTGCAGTGACTCCGGGAATAACCTCAATGTTCACATCAATATTGTTCTTTACCGCATACTCTATAACGAGGGGCAGAATGCCGTAAACAGACGGATCACCACCGCTTACAAGAGAAACAACATAATGCCTCGCAAGATTCAGAGCAATTTCAACTCTCTCAATCTCTTTCCTCATTGGCGTGGTTATTACCTTCTTCCCCTCAAGCAAGTCAGAAATTCTCTCAATGTAAGTTTTGTATCCAACAACGTATTCAGACTCCTCTATTGCTTTTCTCGCCTTTAAAGTCATCAGCTCCGTACTTCCCGGCCCTATGCCAATGACATAAAGCTTACCTTGCGATTGCAACCGTTACACCTCCATAAACCCTTTTTGGGAGTAAAAGCTCGCCGGTATTTGAGGCATATATTGCACAGCCTTCGGCAACATTCTTCACCCCAATTCTGACTGCTTTTGTTTCTTTTAAATCCATCAAATTGAGCTCATCAGCATCAACAAAGAGAAGGGGTTTTTTCAACCTCTCCGCGACATTAATTATTGCACTGCCCCTTTTAGCATCAAGAGTTGCTATAACCCTTACATCCTCCAGCTTCGCACCAATCTCGGAAAGTGCTCTGTTTATGGCATCTATAATCTCATCAGGCTCAACGTTCTTCCTGAAACCCACACCCACGCTAAGTCCGTTACTGTACTCCATGGCTGTGGTAACCACCGCCTTCAGACCAATACTTTCGAGAAGCTTTGCAACCTCATTCCCTCCATGATGTCCACCAAGCAAAACAACAGCGTGTTTCAGAGGTTTATCGAGCACGATTACAGCTGGATCAGTCCATTTGCTTCTCAATCTCCCGCAGATCCCCCTCACAACTATCCCAGCAGCAAGATATGCCACAATACAGTCATAAGTCATCAGTTCATCCCAGACTTCCTTTGAATAGAAAAAAATCCTGACTTCAGCATGCTCTTTCAGCAAATCGTAAATTTCCTTCAGCTTTTCTCTATCTTTTTCAAAGCACAGAATGGCAATTTTTCTTTTATCCGTAGAGGTGTGACCTTTCATCATAACCTTCAACCACCTTCCCAACAATTATCGTTGCAGTTCTCTCTATTTTTCTCTTCCTTACCTCTTCAGCTATCTTTCCTAATTTGGAGACAATTTTAACCTCATCCTCTCTTGAAGCATGAAAAACCACGGCACATGGCTCCTCTTCGCCCCTCACCTTCGCGATCTTCTCAACCACATACTCTATTCTGTCCACCCCAAGAAGAATGACAAGTGTTAAAGGCAGCTTTGCCAGTTTCTCCAGATAGTCTTCTCTGAGAGTTTTTCCAGCGGGTCTTACAATTGCAACTCCTGGCGTTGATGGTGATGTGAGCTCAATGCAGAGCGAGGCTGCGGATGCAAAGACACTGCTAACCCCGGGCACAACCTCGCAATCAATCCCCCTTTTTCTCAGCTCTCTTATCTGTTCCCATACTGCACCGAAAATTGTTGGATCACCACTCTGCACCCTCACGACCTTTTTTCCTTCCTTTACCGCCCTTTCCATGATCTCAACGATTTCTTCAAGCCTCATTCCGTAACTGTTTATTTTCTCCCCATCAAACTCATCAAGAAAACTCTCCTCAATTATTGAACCGGGATATATGATCAGATCAGCCTCCTTCAAAAGTCTGTAAGCTTTAAGTGTCAGAAGCTCAACGTTTCCCGGACCAAAACCAACAAAGTATACCTTCATCTTACCTCCTCGCAACGAGAACGCTGAAGTAACTCGATTTCTCGGGCATTTTTACGTAAAATGCCTGATCATCCATAAACATTTTTTCGAGAAGGAAAAACTCCCTGAATCCCATTTCTCTGAGCTTTCTCTCAACATCTCTCGGGTTTTTAACCTTCAGAACCACGGCAACTTCAGCTTCAGCTAACTCCGGAGTGGAGATTATGGCTGAATTGCTGACGAATGTTTCGGTGAGAGCCATTGCAGTTGATATGCTGCTTATTCCGGGAACAATCCTGATTTCTGCATTCGGTTTAATTTTTCTCAGCTCAACAACAAGGTGATGAAATGTGGAGTAAAAAACCGGGTCACCTATGCAACAAAAGGCTATTTCCTCGTTTTCTCTTCCAGCAATCTCCGCAGCAAGATTTTTGGCCACATCTTCGCTCTCGCCCATCGGAAACTCCACTATTCTTGGTTCTTTAATATCTTTAACAATCTCATAAGCCATTTTTCCCGGTACTATAACTTCATCAGCTTTTCTTATGACTTTTATGGCCTCAAGTGTAAGGTGATCTCTGGCAAGTCCAATTCCCACTCCGTAAAGCAATCAAACCACCCCGCACTGGGTTTTTTAATACCAAGTTAATTAAACTTTACTCAGAATCCAAAAAATTTAAATAAAGTTTATTTGATGGAAAGTCAAAGGAGGTGGTCTTGTGCACATAATGGAGGGCTTTCTTCCCGCTGAATGGTGTGCTTTATGGTATGCTTTTGCCATTCCCGTAGTAATTTACGGAGCGTGGAAAACAAAAAAGCTCATAGATAGAGATCCATCCACGAAATCACTCGTGGCGGTTGCTGCAGGATTTATTTTTGTGCTCTCTGCATTGAAACTCCCATCAGTTACGGGAAGCTGTTCTCACCCCACAGGTACTGGAATTGCTGTTGTTCTTTTTGGTCCGTCAGTAACGGCTTTTCTATCAATTATTGTTCTTCTCTACCAGGCACTTCTTTTGGCTCATGGTGGCATCACAACTCTCGGAGCCAACACCGCATCTATGGGGATAATTGGCCCATTTATCGGATGGCTGGCTTACAGAGCTTTTAAGAATTTCAACCTTAAAGCTGCAATCTTTTTAGCAGCCATGCTCGCCGACCTCATCACTTACATTGTGACATCACTGCAGCTTGCCCTGGCTTTTCCCGCAAGCGAGGGTATTTCAGGAGTTATGAACTCTGCAGCAACATTCATGGGTGTTTTTGCAGTAACTCAGATTCCACTGTCGGTTTTGGAAGGGCTTGTGGCAGTGATGCTGATCTCATACCTCATTGAAGTCCGAAATGACGTTCTGGAGGTGATAAAAGCATGATCAGATTTTTAATCATATTTTTCATAATTATGTTTACCGCACAGGCTGAAGAATGGGCTGGTGTGGATGAACAGGTTGAGGAGATCATTTCAAATATAAATCCAAATTACGAACCATGGTTCTCTCCAGTCTGGGAACCACCAAGCGGTGAAGTTGAGAGTCTGCTGTTCAGCCTTCAGGCAGCAATCGGTGCCTCCCTGATTGGTTACTTCCTCGGATATTACAGAGGACTGAAACATGCACGAAACACTTGAAGCCATTCAGATGACATCCAGAAAACCTGTGGATGGAGACTTAAAGGTTTACCTCTCCATCTCATCTCTTTTTCTTGTCATGGTTCTTGGAAAGTTCCCTCAAATTATTGCGGTGATTATCTTCTCTGCTCTTTGCATTTACGCTGATAAAAGTGCTTATTTCAGAATAATTCGGATTCCTGCATTCTTTCTCCTGGCAGCAATGTTTGTGATTCTCTTTACAACTGATGGAAAAGTCATTGCAAGTTTCTGGATTTTCAGGATCACTGAGGAAGGTATAAACACAGCCTTCTCCGCCTTCCTGAGATCTGCTGCATCTCTTTCAGTACTTTCCTTTCTGATAATGACAACATCAATTCCTGAATTCATTCACGCAATCTCAAGGCTGAAAATCCCGAACTTCATTTTGGAGATGCTTATGCTTGTTTACAGAACCATACAGATTCTTTTCGATGAATTAACGAAGCTCGATACCTCAGCATCATCCCGCCTTGGCTACCTTGGATTCAGAAACATGATAAGAACTGCATCTCTACTTGCATTTTCCGCATTTATGAGGTCAATGCAGAGATCAGAGATCATGGAGGAAGCTCTGGAGTCGAGATGTTATCGCGGCTGTTATCCTTTGCCCTATACCAGAAATAAGGGTTTCGGAATTTCAGCCCTGATAATCGCAGCACTTTTTATGGCAGGGTGGTTGGGTTGATTCTTACGGAAAACCTCCGGTTCAGGTACGGTGAAAAAGAAATTCTGAAAGGTGTTGATTTTAAAGCTGAAAGAGGGGAGGTTACTGTTCTGATGGGAAAGAACGGTGCTGGAAAAACCACACTTTTGAAGCACTTCAACGGTCTGCTCAAACCCTGTGAAGGTTACGTTTCGGTTGATGGTGAAAGATTGAAATACGACAGAAAGAGTCTGCTCAGGGTGAGAAAAAAGGTATTTTATATTTTTCAGAATCCAGATGACCAGATTATCTCTCCAACCGTCTGGCAGGAAGTAGCTTTCGGCCCAAAAAATCTCGGTATTGATGGTGAGGAGCTTGAAAGGATTGTTAAAGCATCCCTTGAAGCTGTTGGTTTGAGTGGTTATGAGTCAAGACTTTGCAGCACTCTGAGTGGTGGGGAGAAGAGGAGATTAACCATAGCCTCAGCCCTTGCAATGAATCCCGGATACGTGATCATGGATGAACCTTCCGCCAACGTTGATGGTTGCGGTTTCGAGATGATTGTCAAGCTTGTAAAAATGTTGAGGGATGATGGCAGGGGGGTGGTGATTTCCACACACGACCTTGATCTGGCCAAAGCTGTGGGGGACAAATTCTATTTTATGGAATCCGGAAAAATTGTTTGGGAGGGAGAAAGGCTGAGCTGGAGGATGGCAAGGATGCTTGGAATCAGAACTTTCTCTTTCGGAAAGATCGTGCTCTCCCCTTATCCGTATGGGGAATTTGACTTCGTTGCTGTTGTGGATAAAAAGGATGATGTCGTTGAAAAAGCAGTTTTGAGGGCAATTGAAGGAGACAGGGTTCTGCTGATTTGCAGTGATGGTTGCATTCAGGATCTGGCCAGGTTGATTGAAAGATATCCGGTGGAGGTTGAGGTGAGAGGGGTAGAAGATGGGGAAGTACACAAAAGCTGAGGTTATCGGAGTTGTTTTTTCAAAGCTAAAACCAGACAGGAACAAAATTTTTGCAGATATAGGGTGTGGAAGCGGTGGTGTCACAGAATTTTTCGCTCCGTATGTTGCCAAGGCTTATGCTGTTGATTCAAGCATTGAAGCTGTAAAGCAGGCTCAGGAAAGGTTGAGAAGGTTTGAGAATGTTTTGGTTATTTGTTCTGACGGAAAAGAGTTTCTTGAGACCAACGAAGTTGACCTTGTGTTTTTTGGCGGGACTAAGGGGATTGAAAGCATGCTTGAGGTTTGCAAAGCCGAGAGAGTTGTCGTTAATGCTGCAAGAATTGATGTAGCCCTGAAAGTTGCGGATAAGATGAGGGTGATGGGAATATTCGAGGAGATACTGATTGTGAATGTGGCAAAAAGTTACGAACTGGCTGGAGGTCTGGCTTTCAGACCTTTAAACCCGGTTTTTATTGTTTGCGGTCGGCGAGATCTTTAAAAACGTTCAGGGATTGCTAAAATTAAAATAAAAATATTAATAATTTTAACCTTCGGCTCTCTTCTTTTCGAGCTCTTCAATGTATTCCTTGGTTGAAACGTAGGTTGTTGAACCCGAAGACCAGTAGCCAGCTACACCCTCGTCGATCAGGTCCTGAACGATCTTCTTGACAACCTTCTTGTCCATTTTCAGTATTTTTGCAAGTTCGGGGATTTTCCAGGTTTTCTTACCGAGCTGTTCCAGAACTTTTTGCTTGTCCTCCTCAGTGTATTCCATTTTAGGTCACCTTAAAAAAATTGAAGTGTCTGTTTATAAGCTTACCACCTGAACTGGGTTGTTGTTCTGTATTCGCTGTAGAAGTAAGGTGTGATTCTGTAGTCGTCTATCAGATGCTGGGTGAACTCAAGTCCGGTAATTTCGAAGAATCTCTCCCAGCCGATCCTGTCGACCCACTCTATCAGTCTTTCGTGCTTTCTGGCATTTGCTGCCCATGCTTCGAGAATCTGCTTGACGTACTTAACAAGCGTCGGCCATCTGGGTGGCTCGTTTGGAACCCACGGAACAACAACCTTTGAAAGTTCAGGTACTCTCCTTGCATCTGAGATCTTTCCCCCAACCATTATTGCGGCACCATCGTTTTCTGGGTCGAACAGAGGCATTCCCGGGCACATTGTATAGCAGTTTCCGCAGTACATGCACTTCTCGACATCAACTTTGATTGTCTTGTTCTTCATGTCCGGCTTGAGAGCTCCGGTCGGGCAGGCCGCCACAGTTGATGGAATCTCACACGTTCTCCTGATTGCATCATCATCCGGAATGGGTGGGGTTCTGTGAATTCCAACAATGGCAATGTCTGAGGCGTGAACCGCACCGCACATGTTTGCACAGCATGCAAGGCTGATTCTGCACATTGCCGGGAGCTTGTGTTCAACGAAGTACTCATACAGCTCATCCATCACAGCCTTGACAATACCGGATGCATCAATTGCCGGAGTGTGGCAGTGTATCCAGCCCTGGGTGTGAACGATGTTTGAAAGACCATATTCGCCCTTTACAGCATCCCATGTGCCACCGCATGGAAATCCGACCTTTTCCTCAACTTCCTTAATGAGTTCATCAATCTTGCTCTCATCGGTAACAAAGAACTCAACGTTGTTTCTGCTCGTCCACCTTAGATAGCCTTCTGAATATTTGTCCGCAATGTCGCAGAGCTCTTTTATTGTGTAAACGCTCAGAAGTCTCGGAGTTCCAAATCTTACGACATATATAACATCTCCGCTTTCAGCAACTCTCTTTATAACTCCCGGTCTCACCACTTCATGATACTTCCACTTTCCGTAGTTCTTTGCTATTACCGGATGAAGCATGTCTCTGAAGTATGGTGGACCAAAATCCGTCTTAATACCCTCATACGCCATTACCACAACCCCCTCTTCTTCAATTCTTCAGTAAATGCAGACGGTCTCAACTCCTCCTTCTCGAAGAACATGAACGGGTTGTTTCTCGGAGCCTTCACCATTCTGACATCAACATCTTTTCCGATTACCTTGAGGTACTCTTTCATTCCCTTTCTCCAAATCAGTTCCCCAACTCTCTCTCTGAACTTGCCCTCTTCATCCCACCACTCAAGCGTTGCATCCAGTATCTCCTTTATCTCATCATATGGCTTCTCTACTTCGATGAATGGAATTGCAACCCAGCCAATGATTGCACCCTCAAGAACTGGCGCTTTCCCACCGATGAGGATTGTCGCACCTCTCTCATTTCCTGGCTTCAGTGCTTTCGGCATCTTGTTTATGCAGTGCATGCATCTGACGCAATCTTTGGCATCTATCTTCAGTTCTTTTCCATCCCAGCTTATAGCATTTGTAGGACAAAGCTTTACAACTTCGTTTTCTATGTCCATCCACTTCGCGTATTCTTTAACGGCTTCTTCATCTATCTGAATTTCATCCTTCCATGTGCCTATAATCGCGAAGTCCGCTCTCGCCTTTGATGCGACACAGTCGTTTGGACAGCCCGAGCACTTGATTTTGAACTTGTATGGATACATTGGTCTGTGAATCTCGTTTTGATAAGCCATCGTGAGTTCATAGCATAAATCAAGTGTGTCATAGCATGAATATTCGCACAGAGCTGGGCCCATGCAGGCAGAAGGAGTTCTAACAGCTGAACCGCTGCCACCGAGGTCGAATGGTGTCTCAAGTTTTCCGAGTGCTTCGAAACATGGCTGTAAATATTCGCTTCTAGTTCCAAGGAATATTATGTCTCCGGTCGAACCGTGCATGTTCGTAAGCCCACTACCCCATTTCTCCCAGACATCGCAAAGACCTCTGAGAGCCTTAGTGCTGTAGAACCAGCCGGATGGCTGATTTAAACGCATTGTGTGGAAGTGTTCAACTTCCGGAACCTGATCTCCAAGGTCCGAATACCTCCCTATAACTCCACCACCGTAACCAACAACAGAGACAATTCCACCGTGCTTCCAGTGAGTCTTTTTGTCCCTGTATGAAATTTCAAGCTGCTTTAGAAGGCCCCTTGCACCTGTTGGCATTTTTATATCCTTACCTTCAGCGGCAGCTTTTTCCATCATCTCTGCTGTCTTCTTGATTTCTTTTACAAAACTTGGCCAAGGCCCTTTCTCTAATTCATCAAGCAAAGGAGTTTCTGACATTCGTTCACCTCCTGTAACTGCAGTTTCTTCTCTTTTAGGCAATATATAAGAATTTCGAAATTTACGTCTTCTGGTTTAAGTTAGCCTAAAAATATTCACGGAGAAGTTTTTTAACCTTCTCCTCACCGCCCTATGTGGGTGGAAAAGTTTACATAGTTGGGGCGGGTCCCGGAAACTTTGAGCTTTTAACTCTGAAAGCCTACAGATTGCTCAAAGAAGCAGACGTTATTCTTTACGATCGTCTTGTTGGAGAAGAGATTGAATCATATCTCAAAACTCTTGATAAAGAAATTGTTTACGTTGGTAAGGAGAGAGGAGAGAAGGGAGAAAGAAGACAGGAGGAAATCAACAGGCTGATGAAGAAGTACTGCGAGGAAGGTAAAAAGGTTGTGAGATTAAAAGGTGGAGACCCGGGTATTTTTGGCAGGATGGCCGAGGAAATAGAATTTTTAGCGGAAAATAACATACCATTCGAGGTCGTTCCTGGAGTAAGCTCCGTTAACGGGGCTCCTGTTAGCTCGGGTATACCCCTGACGCATCCAGAAAAATCCTACGGGTTTCTTGTGGTGAGTGGAAGAGATTCCGGCAGGATTAAGGAGCTGCATCAGAACGGAACTCTGGTCATCTTAATGGGGGGCTGTACGGCAAGGGAAGTGGCCAAAAATCTGATAGAGTCTGGAATCAGCGCTGACAGAGATGTTGCGGTAATCGAGAAAGGGAGCATGAAAGATCAGAGGGTAACACTCACAAAGCTCGGAGAACTTGCAGAAAAGGACTTCAATTTTGAGAGTCCTGCTTTAATTGTTGTGGGAGATGTAGCGGTTTTTGCGAGACTTTACAGAAATGAGGACAGAAAAATATAATTGACCTGAGGTTAAGAAAAGGCAGATGGTAAGGAGAGCCAAGTTGATTAATGACGTGGTGGAGCTAATTCCTATATTCCATCTCCTTTCAACGGAAACCTACAGGAAGGTTTACAATGCACTTCTTGATGGTTGGTATACAACTAAAGAGCTCGAGGAGATGATAGGTGAGGGATACAGGGATGCACTCAGGATTCTTAAAAATGCAGGAATGCTTGAGGCGAAGTGGAGAATGCCTTCAGATCCGGGAGGAAAACCTGAGAAGGAGTATCATGTGAGCTATACACATGTGAGTGCTAACTTCTACATCTCGCTGAAGGATCTCAACAAGGTTCTTGATGTTGTTTTCATGAGTGATGATGAGCTTGAAGAATATGTCGGGGGGATTCTCAGGGAAATTGAAATGGGAAGAACCTCTGTAAGCTATATCGCCAAAGACCTTAATCTCGATCCGCTATTTCTGAGGGCTTTAGCCAAACGATCCCTGAAGCTGAACTTGAAGGGACAGATTATTGAACTCGCAAAGGATGAGGAGATATAGCATTAAAGAAATCCTGAACAGGTTTAAGTGGCATCCCGGACTTGATTTTTCGAAAGTCAAAATTCTATATATAGACAGACCTAAGGGTTATGGAGAGATAAGCGGCGATGAAATAGAAGATATTGGTCACATGTTCCTCTACCTCAGAAGCGGTAATGTTATTCCACATCACAGAATTGTGGAGATAAGGTATGGAGATGAGGTTGTATGGAAAAAATCGTGATATGTGTTTTGCATCTCCCTCCCCTTCCAGGGTCTCCCGAACACAGAGACTGGGATGAGGTTATTGATAAAACCCTTAAAGATGCCAGAGCGATAGAAGAAGGGGGTGCTGATGCCTTAATACTTGAAAACTACGGTGACAGACCTTTTTTAAAAGAGGTTGGAAAGGAAACTGTTGCAGCAATGACAGCCTTAGCATGTGAGGTAAAAAGGGAGGTGTCAATCGGTCTGGGAATAAATGTGCTGAGAAACGATGCCATGGCAGCTCTTGCCATTGCAAAAGCCGTAAAGGCCGATTTTATCAGGGTCAATCAGCTTTACTTCACCTCAATTGCTCCGGAAGGTTTGCTTGATGGAAAAGCCGGAGAATTGATGAGATACAAGAGGTTTATCGACTGCAGAGCTATGATTTTCGCAGATATAGCAGTGAAGCATGCCGTGCATGTTGCCAGCATTGAAGATTACTGCATCAACGCTGAAAGAAGCCTTGCAGACGCTTTAGTTGTTACGGGTGTGGCTACCGGCAGGGAGGTAAATTTAAATGAGCTAAAAAAAGTTAAGGAATCTGTAAAAATGCCAGTTCTTGCCGGAAGTGGTGTTAATCCCGAAAACGCAGCAGAGATTCTGAAGTTTTGTGATGGCGTTATTGTCGGCACATACATAAAAAGGGGCGGAAGTGTGGATGCCGGGAGAGTTAAAAGGATCGTTAGAATTGCGAAAAGGTAGGCATTCAGTTGTTTATTTGACAGAGAAGTACGCAATCAAGCAGTTTCACGAGAAATTTCTATTTAACTTTTTGAAAGAGGTAAAATTCCTGACTCTTCTCCAGCCCTTCTTCTTCACACCGGAACTGTACTTTATTGACTTCGAGAGGCGTAGAATAGTGATGGAAAGGCTGAAAGGAAAAAAATTTGAGGAAGTCATCGACAGATTCACTGTTAAAAGAGTTCTTGAAGCCTGCTTCATTCTGGATTCCATCGGGATTGAAAAGCAGGAAATGAACCACCCCAATAAACACATCATTGTCACCGATGACATTCACTTTGTTGATTTTGAAAGGAGCAGGTTCAAAGAGAGACCTTCAAACCTGACGCAGTTTTGCATGTATTTAAAAAAATTTGGAATAATTGTCAGAAAAGAGTTGCTGAAAAAATACAAGGCCTCAGTAGGCCATGAGAGTTTTGAGGAAATTCTCATGAATGTTCTGGAAAATTTTGACTGATTCATTCAGCTTTTCTCTTAAGCAAAAACATCATGCCTAAATTCCCCACAACCATCGGATCCCCGCCAACTTCCCTGAAAGGAGACAGATGAGCGTTGGGACCGGTGCAAAGCCTTTCTTTGACCTCCAGCACTTCCCCATAGTAGCATCCGTGTCCGCTGTCGTTAAGAACATACTCATTGTTCAGCTCCCCTCTCTCAAATCTTTCAAGAAGCTTCCTTATCTCTCCCAAGCCCCTTCTCATCAAAACTGGTGTGTGATGCTCCAGAAGTGCCCTTATTTTCAGTTCCTCATCCACAACAGCTGCGGTGAGATGGGAATTGCCGAAATTTACCAGCAAGGCCGGAAATTTTTCTGCCTGCAATGCACATCCCGCAATTGCAGCAAAGACCGTGTCGATAACGTAAATCTCTCCACTGACAAAATCTGCCACACTCTGGGCTGCATCCCTCATCCTGTTAAACTCACGGGGTATTTCCCTGTGGTGGAAGAGGAAGTTCTCAATTGAAGGATTCTTTTTCAAAAGCTTTTCGAACATTCTGAATCTGAAGATTCTGTTGCTTAAATTCGGTGAAAAACCGTGATCCTGAACTGCAATGACATAGTAATTGGGCATCTCATACCCCATTTTTGAAATCATGTTCGAGAAGAAGGGCATGTCCACATCCTTCGTCTCTATTGCAGTAAACTCACCCTCAGGTTCTCCTATGACAATTCCCATTTCCCTGACCTTTTCGATGCTGTCAGCAAATGTCAAAGCTGATCTCTCAGTTGCGAAAACTCTGTATTTCTTCAGGTGCTCTTTCACAGCAAACGTTATCGCCCCTCCCCCCATCGTGTAACCATGCAGAAAGATGTCTCCCCTTATCCTTCCAATTCTTCTCGCCAGAATTTTTGTTGGAGATGGCATAACAGCCTTTGGACAGTTTCTTATATTTTCCTCGGCGAAAAGCATGAAGTCCTGCGTTCCTGAGCCAACATCCAGAGTAAAAACACTCTCACCACCAAGCATTTCCACCACCCGCAAAGTAAACAAATGCAACCGAACCTGTTATAAATGCCCCCAAATTCACCGCGCTGTTGTCACTTCTGAAGAGCCGTAATGCAACTCTTTTTCTATAAAATGGAAAGAAGGGTGGGAATTTTTGCATTGTGAGCGCATCAACTGCAATGTGAATTGAAACTGCAGCGAAAACTGAGAGGGCCAGAATTCCAGAAATATCCAGATATCTGAAAATAAAGAAAAACAGAAGGGTCATGATTGCCGCAAAGGTGAAGTTGTGCGTGTATTCTCTGTGCTTAACTTTCAAAACCATGTCAACATCTGGAAGCATGGAGAACACCGCTGCCAGGGCAACGAATTCCACTCCAAGTTTTGGAATGAGAGGGGAGAGGATTAAAAGTGTTGATCCAACGTGTCCCGGCCTGTTCATTGCACCCTCCACCTCGTACCCTTTGGCGTGTCTATTAATCTTATCCCTTTTCTTGCAAACTCATCCCTTATTGCATCCGCAATTCTGAAATTTTTCTCTTTCCTCGCATTCTCTCTATCCAGAACTTTCCTCGCCTCATCCTCGCTTAAAACAGGCACCCTCTCAATTCTCTCAAACAAACCCAGCACCCCTGAAAGTCTCCTGAAGGTGTTATAAAACATCTCTGCCCGGGAGAGGTTTAGATCATAAAGTGATCTGTTGATGTGGCCGGCAAATTCATGGAGTACCGCAATGGCGTCAGGTGTGTGCAGGTCTTTGTTCATGGCACTCTCGAACCTCTCAACGTAGTTTCTGATCTCAACCTTCTCAGAACAATTTCTGTCCCCAAAGGTTTTAAGGTAGGCGATTTCCATGTCAAGATTGATCAGTGTCTCCTTGAGGTAGTCGTATGCCTTCTTCGCCCTTTCCAGAGCTTCCTCGGTGTAGTCAAGCGGACTGCGGTAGTGTGACGCAAGAAGGAAGTACCTCAGCACCTCTCCATCATACCTCTTCAGAACATCCCTTATCCTTACTATGTTTCCGAGACTCTTGCTCATCTTCTCCCCTTTCACCATGACGAAGTCGTTGTGCACCCAGAGCTTTACCGGCTCAATGCCAAAAAAGGCGTAACTCTGTGCCCTCTCGTTTTCGTGATGCGGGAAAATCAGGTCCTTTCCCCCACCATGGATGTCAAAAGGAACACCCAGATACTTTGAAGACATTACGCTGCACTCTATGTGCCATCCCGGCCTCCCCTTCCCCCAAGGAGAGTCGAAAACTGCCTGAACTTTAACATCCACGTCCTTTGCCGCCTTCCAAAGGGCGAAGTCTTTTATGTCTTTTTTCCTGTCATCCGGCTCTATCCTGTGCATGTTAAGCTCTTCGAGGCTCTGTTTCGAAAGTTCCCCGTATTTCTTGAAAGCTGGAACATGAAAGTAAACATCTCCATCAACAACATAAGCGTAGCCCTTCTCAATCAATCCCTGAATGAATTCAACTATGTCCTCAATGTGCTCCGTGACTCTCGGCTGGTATGCGGGCTTTTTTACGTTGAGAGCCTCCATGTCTTTCAAATACTCTGCAATAAACCTATCAGCCACCTCTTTCTGCGTTTTACCCTCTTTGAACGCCCTGTTTATGATCTTGTCATCCACATCAGTGAAGTTCTGAACATATACAACTTCGTAACCAAGATACTCAAGATACCTTCTGAATACATCGAAAAAAACAGCACTCCTGGCATGGCCGATGTGAGAGTAATCGTAGGCTGTAATCCCGCAAACATACATCCTTACCTTTTTGCCATTCAAAACATCATCAATCCTCTCAAATTTTCTTGTGAGAGTGTTGAAAACCTCCATGGTTACTGGATTGTTTAAAGTTTTAAAAAACTTCAACCTTCAAGGGACTTTTTAATTTCGTAGGTAACAATCTCCCTCTCCCTCAACTCGTCGAGTATTGCCTCAATTCTGGACGCCTGCTCTTCGATTTTTCTGGCAAAATCATCGTAAGAGAAATTCTCCCGAATCTCGAGATAACCCTTAATGATTGCAAGCGGATTTCGCAGTTTGTCTGCAAGATTCTCGAAGTGAGACAGGTTTTCCATTATAACCTTCATAGCTGTTTCTTTCTCCTTTTCAACTTTGAGAGACTTTAGAACGTAGTTGATATCCCTCCACAGCGAGCTCAGAATGCTTACCTCTTCATCCGTAAACTTTCTGTCAGAGAACAGGAGTATTATTCCCGGAAATATTCCGTTTGAGAGTGGCATAATCAATGCATCCAAATCTCCAACCCTCTCCAATCTCATTTCATCAGAATTAACGTATTTTGCCGCTAATTTCTCACATTCTTTCTCATCAAGTCCTCCCGAAATTCCCGCTGGCATTAAAACATTCCCGTAAACGTAAATTGCAACCTTCAAACCGGCTTCTTCAAGGTGTTTTTTGATAGTGCTGATAATTCTGGACTCATTTTTCTCCTGAGATATCTCTCTGCTGCAGTCACCGGTAACTCTCAGCAGGAGGTTGAGCCTTCTTAGCATAAATTCTCTATCCTTCAGATCTGTAATGTCCGCAACATTTGCCATTACAGCCGGCTTCCCTTTGTAATGTATTCTGGTTGCCAGCACCTTCAACCATTTTTCCTTCCCGTCCTTAGTTATCACTTTCACCTCGTAGCTCTCAGGAACATTCTCTCCTCTCTCCCTTGCTCTGTATCTTTCCAGAGCCAGCCTGTAAAAGTCAGGATGCACAACCTTGTAAGGATGTTCAAGAGCATTTATCTCCTCAATCGTGTAGCCAAGCATCTTCCTCAGCTTTTCATTGCCGTAAACTATTTTATCATTCTGAATTATGAAAATACCTGTGTGTGAGTTTTCGGCAAGGGTTCTGTAAAGCTCCTCACGTTCCCTTAGCTTCTTTTCAGCCATTACGGCATCAGTTACATCGATGAAATTCCCAAGAACTGCCTTTTTACCTCTGAAGGTTATTGGTGTAAGCACAAAGCTCGCATACTTTTTCTTTCCATCCTTTGTATAGTACCTCGCAAAAGTCCGGACAATTTTGCCAGACAGAGTTTCATTTATTGCTTTATCCACATTATCCCATATTTCACGGTCAAAAACCTTTTTCCAGTCATTTCTCAGCTCTTCCACGGTATAACCAAAGTAGTTCTCAGTGGCTCTGTTCATGTAAATGAGTTCTCCATCCTGAATGACGTAAATTCCCGATGGAGAGTTTTCTGTGAGGGTTCTGTAAAGTTCCTCGCTTTCTAAAAGCTTTCTTTCAAGTTCTTTTCTTGTTGTAGTGTCCCTCAATACAAGAATTCCGCCGGTAACTTCTCCAGAAGGACTTTTTACAGGAACTCCAACAACCTCAACCCACCTCGGATTTCCCCACTTATCTCTTATGATAACCTCCACCCTTCCAAAACTGCCCCTCTTTCCTTCCTCAATTGTTCTCTCAACTGTGTCAAGCTGGTCTGGATGAATGAACTCAAACACATTTCTGCCAATCAGCTCTTCGGGAGTGTATCCGTGCAGTCTGACGGCAGGATTTGCGTGTAATATTGTCCCATCCCGGTCGATAATTATGATCGCATCAACAGAAGTTTCAAAAGATAGTCTGTATTTAAGAAGTTCCTCTTTTACAGCTTTCAGAACCTTTTCCAGATCTTCAACGAAAATGTAAACATTGTCCTCACCAAATTTAAAGAAAAGGTATCGCTTATCTCCAACTTTTACACTTCCCAGCTTTCTCCCCCTTACACTCTCGAATTCCAGCTCGGAAACAAGTTTCCTTGCAGCATTGTTGTAATAAATTACCTCATCAGCAAAAAATGCTATTACAGGATACCTGATATCATCGAAAATAGCTTTCAGACCCCTCACCTTTTCCTCAGTCAGAGTTCTTGCAAGAATCTCGTAAATTTTCTTTCCAAGAACTCTGATCTCTCTAACTTTCAATCTAACCTGAAACGTTCTGTTGTTGATTTTTAAGATAACTTCTCCCTCTCCTTTCTTCAGTATCTCGTCAAAATGGTAAATCTCCGGAAACTGCTCTTCGACTTTACTCCCCTCAATCCTCCCCATCCCCGTGAATTTGTAAAATGTATCATTGGCAGCCAGAATTCTTCTGCTTTCGTCAACAAATATAAGGCCGTAGTAAAAGTCCCAGACTCCTGCATACATTTCTCTCAGTATTTGGTAAAATATGCCGATATCGTAGGCGTAGATAAAATCCCCTGCATTGTATAAATGCATAGTGTAGGAATTTCCATCGACGCCGATAACTTCTACCTCCCCACCCTCTTCGAGTTTTTCAATAACATCTGATCTCTCAACAAGGTCAAAAATCGTTGCAGAGAGAATGGAATCCAAATCATAACCTATTTTCTCAACAAATTCTCTATCTGCATCCAGAATTTTCCCGCTTCTTGATAGCTTTAATGTGTATTTTTCTCCGTATTTAAAGCAATTGCTATCGCGGCTCTCTGGCATTTATTTGCGATTCTATTATGAGAATATAAACTTTGTCATTCATTTGAGTAAAAATTATTTATGTAAGAATTTTTCCAGTCTTTCTATGGCCACCTTTATAATTTCTTCCCTTCTGGTTAAAGCAAATCTGACAAATCCTTCTCCGGATTTGCCAAATCCTACGCCGGGAGTTGCCACTATCCCTGCTCTGTCTAACAGCTTCTTTACGAACTCAATGCTGCTTCCATTTACCTTTGCCCAGACATAAAATGTTGCTCTCGGTTTTTTTGCTTCAATTCCCACTGCATTCAGTCCCTCAACAAGCAGATCTCTTCTCCTCTGGTAGATTCTGCAGTTTTCATCAATAACGCTGTCAGGACAATCCATCGCAGCTATTGCAGCTTCCTGTACTGCCTCAAAAACTCCGCTGTCAATGTTGGTTTTTACCTTTAAAAGACCTGCAAGGATCTCCCTGTTACCACAGGCAAACCCGATCCTCCACCCGGTCATGTTGTATGTCTTCGAAAGAGAGTTGAACTCTATGCAGACTTCAAAGGCTCCCTCAAACTCAAGGAAACTTGGAGCTCTGTAGCCATCAAAGGTTATTTCGCTGTAGGCAGCATCATGGGCCAGAATAATCTTGTTATCCACGCAGAAATCAATTGCTTCCTTTATGAAATCCTCAGGTGCTGTTGCTGCGGTGGGGTTGTTGGGATAGTTCAAAAACATTATTTTCGCTTTTCTCGCAACCTCGTCAGGAATTGACTGCAGATCTGGCAAAAAGCTATTCTCCTCCTTCAGTGGCATTTCGTAAGGTATGCCGTCCGCAAGCAGTGTGGAGGAGTAGTAAACTGGATACCCCGGTTCAGGAACCAGAACGTAGTCGCCATTATTTACAAAGGCAAGCGGGAGGTGTGCTATGCCCTCTTTAGAGCCTATAAGCGATATTATCTCTGATTCGGGGTCAAGCTTTACACCCTTCCTCCTCTTATAGAATCTTGCAACGCTTTCTCTGAAACTCATCATGCCCTCATAGCTGGGGTACTTCTGCCTCTCCACTTTCTCAGCAGCTTTTTGCAGCGCTTCAACAATGTGCTTTGGAGTTGGGAGGTCTGGATCCCCAATACCGAAGTCGATTACATCAACTCCTTCCTGCATCTTCCTTTTTTTCATCAAATCTATCTCCGCAAAAAGATAGGGTGGGATTTTCTCCATCCTCTCAGCCAGTTTGAACATGCTTCTCGTTGAAGCTTTTGAATATATCAACTTTTACCCGTCCAGATTCTGTAATGTTCATTGTGGTGAGCACTTAGGGCAAAGCTTAAATTTCAATACCAACAATGAGAGGAAGAGCCGCCGTAGCTTAGCTGGTAGAGCGTCCGGCTGTTAACCGGACGGTCGCAGGTTCGAATCCTGCCGGCGGCGCTTCTCGTTTTGTTATAGCTCCGTTGTTCATTTCACTCACTGAACAAAATAACGGTAAAGAAGGTTGCAATTGTCCTTAAAAAGCCTAAAACGGCTATTACAGCAAACATCCAGTAAAGCCATTCTGTGCTTATTGCGGAAAGCAGGCAGAAGATCATGATCAGAAAAATTCTCTCGTCCCTCCTTCCGGGTATGTAGTTCAGGATGCGAAACCTGCCGGATACACTCTCTCCAAACTCTGCCTTGTACTTCTCGGAGGTGTAGCTGACCATAAAACTTCCAAACACAGCAAAAATAGCAATAATTGCTGTTTCCGGATATAGAAGAGCAATGACAGCAAGAAACAGGAAGTCGACGAATCTGTCAAGAATTGAATCGATGTAACCGCCTTTTTTTGAGATGTTCAAGGATGCCCTCGCTATCTCTCCATCGCAGCCGTCAAGAATTGAGGAAAGCTTGTAAACAACACCCGCAAGAGGGATGGAAAATAAGTTAATGAGTGCTGCAAGGATGCCAACGAAAAAGGAGATTAACGTCATATGGTTCGGGTGAACTCTGTTGACTAATGCTGCTGAAATTCTCGTTGAAATCTTCCGGTTCAGTTTTCTTGATACAAATCCATCCTCTAAACCCTTGACGGCATTGACAACTAAGGCTCTGTTTGCTCTCCTGACATCATCTTTCGTGTCGATATCCATCCAGAATTCTCCATCAACAAAAGTCACCGGCAATCTTGCAAATTTTATAATTTCACTCAGCTGTAACTCTCCTCCGTCTTCAAGCTTCATGGCGTGATCAAAAACTGTTTCATCAAGAACGAAGAAACCGGTGTCAACGCAATCAAACTGTTTCAGATTTTTGCCAATGTCCTCAACTCTGTCATCAGAGATTTTTATCTTAGTGGCCTCATCTAAATTGATAAATCTTGGATCTCTGTCTGCTATAACTCCCTCTCCCCTAACCGCTCTCCTCACGAAGCTTTCGCTGTAAACGTGGTCGCCCATTGTAAGGATGAACTTTTTGCTTACGTAATTTCTGGCAACAAGCAGGGAGTAGCCGTTTCCTTTCTCAGGGTGGTTGTGTTTGACTATTCTGTAGTTGAAACCCCTGTCTTTCAGGAAGCCGTCAATCAGATCAGAGTGGTGACTGGCCACGATAATGAACTCTGAAACGTACGGGGAAAGAAGTTTCATCGTCCTCAGAATTATCTCACACCCGCCAACTTTCAAAAGCGGTTTGGGAACACCACGAACACCGCCAAGCCTCGTTCCCAATCCAGCGGCGAGTATAACCGCCTTCATCGATTTTACTCTCGGTAAAGATTTTTAAGCATTCTTATCAACATTTTTCATGGGTGCAGACATTGGTGACCTCTTTGAGAGGGAGGAAGTCGAGCTTGAGCACTTTTCCGGAAAGAGGATTGCAGTTGATGCGTTTAACACACTTTATCAGTTCATCTCGATTATAAGGCAGCCTGATGGTACGCCGCTTAAAGACTCACAGGGCAGGATAACATCCCACCTCTCCGGAATTCTCTACAGAGTTTCAAACATGGTTGAGATTGGAATAAGACCGGTATTCGTCTTTGACGGAGAACCTCCTGATTTCAAGAGGGCTGAAATAGAGGAGAGGAAGAAAAGGAGGTCTGAAGCTGAAGAAATGTGGATTGCAGCGTTGCAGGTGGGGGATAAGGAAGCGAAGAAGTATGCGCAGGCTGCGGGGAGGGTTGATGAGTATGTTGTGGAATCTGCAAAGACTCTTTTGAGATACATGGGCATTCCTTATTTCGATGCACCCTCTGAGGGAGAAGCCCAGGCTGCATACATGGCAGCTAAGGGAGATGTGGAGTATACAGGAAGTCAGGATTATGATTCTCTTCTTTTTGGAAGTCCAAGGCTGGCAAGAAATCTTGCCATAACTGGAAAGAGAAAGCTCCCCGGCAAAAATGTTTACGTTGATGTGAAGCCTGAGATAATAATTCTTGAAGAGAACCTCAGAAGACTTGCCCTGACAAGAGAGCAGATTGTTGACATAGCAATTCTGGTCGGGACAGACTACAATGAGGGTGTGAAGGGTGTTGGTGTGAAGAAGGCTTTGAACTACATTAAAACATACGGGGACATTTTCAGAGCGCTCAAAGCATTAAAGGTGAGCATACCATACGTTGAGGAGATAAGGAACTTCTTCCTCAACCCACCCGTTACAGACGACTACAAGATTGATTTCACGGAGCCTGATTTTGAGAAGACCATTGAGTTCCTCTGTGAGGAGCACGACTTCAGTAGAGAGAGGGTTGAGAAAGCTTTAGAGAAACTGAAGGCGTTGAAGTCAACCCAGTCCACTCTCGAAAGGTGGTTCTGATGCACGAAAGAGATATTGATTATGAGGTAGCAGTCATAACGGTTTCAACAAGCAGATATGAGAAGCATGGTAATGTTAAAGGTGTGGAAAACATCCCTGAAGATGACTCCTCCGGGAAGATGCTCGTTGAAAGCTTCGGGGCTTCTCAGTACTTTCTCGTGCCTGATGATATTGTGCTGATCAGAAAAGCTGTTTTTGAAGCTCTTGAAAAAGCTGACGTTTGCCTGATTACAGGAGGCACCGGTTTAAATCCGAAGGACGTTACTGTTGAGGCTGTTGAACCGCTTTTTACGAAAAAAATTGATGGTTTTGGAGAGATTTTCAGAATGCTCAGCTACCAGGAGATTGGATATTCTGCAATCCTTTCAAGGGCTACTGCAGGTATTGTGGGGAATAAGGTCGTATTCTGCCTTCCCGGTTCAAGCAAGGCCGTAAGACTGGGGATTGAGATCATAAGGGGTTCATTGAAGCACATCTTAAGCCACGCTAAGGGAATGAGCTGAAGAAAATCCCCTTTTTCTTTGTCAACCTTCTGGAACCGCAGAAAGGACAGTAAAGGTTTGGAATGTGCAGCGGACCCGAGTAGCTCGTTGTTCTCCTGACAGTCAAATCAAACTCCGATCCGCATCTTGAGCAGTAGATGTTCTCAAGCTTGGTCATACTGGTATTTTTCGCAACTGGATATATTTCTTCTCATAAATGATTGAAAAGGTTAGAAACTTTTCAGTAATACTGGCTAACTTTCTGGGTTCTCCTAATGGCGAATGCTGTCACTATCAGCAGAACCGGTGCCAACATTGCTGGGATTGTCTTCTCCGGGTAATAGAGAACCACCATGCCAAGGGCAATCAGTGCAGATCTTAAGATTAAATCCAAAGCTCTGTTTCTGCTGAGTTTGCCGAAAGATCCAATGGTTATCGTTAACAAACCGCTCAGCACGATTCCAAACGCTAAAAGCATCTGGTTTCCGGGTTCCACGACAAGTTCCGGCCAGCTGATGACAGCGAATATCATAAGGTATATCGGAAGAATCCACTTCTGGGTGTAAAATGCTGTTTTAACAAACGAGGTTTCGGCTATTCTGGATGTCACAGCTGCTATCAAAGCTACAGGTGGTGTGAACTCCGAGATTGCCGCAGCGAGGAATACGAAAAAGTGTGCTGCCCACGGATCGATTCCGAAGTACGTAAAGTAGGGAGCAACGAGTACAGCCGTGAGAATGTATACTGCAGAGGGAGGCAGTCCGAATCCGAGGAAGAATGCAAGGAGAAAGCCCAAAGATATCAGGCTGAGAACGCTTTCTCTTCCAACATCCATCAGCATCATTCCAAGTTTAAGCAGCCATCCGCTGACAGTGAAGAGATTTATTAGAATACCAAGGATCGCGAGGAGAAGCAGAATATCTGCCAGCAGGATGGGATAACTCTCGATGGAGTTTTTTAGACACCTGACAAGATCCCTCACTCTCTCTCTGGGTGAGTAGCTGTTGTGGAACATTAGCCTGAGAAGTGAAGCTATTATGATCAGCACGAATGCGGTCGTAAGGGCAGCTCTCACTTCCGGCCACCAGAGCCCGCCCATTAGGTAAATGAGGAGGATCAGACTGAAGAAGAAGGCAACAGTGTTTAATCTGTCAAGCATCGTCACCTCTCCGATCTGGGAAATTAAATCGCCCGACATTTTCCCCGGTTTGACGTACTGCAGCGTAAGCAGATACACTGTCAGGGCTATGGCGATATAGTATATAAAGCCCAGGACAAATCCGCGGACTACGACTTCGAAATAGCTCACACCCAAGAATTCGGCCATTATAAAGGCTGCTATTGCCATAACCGGCGGCATGATCAGGCCTCCAAGAGCCGCACTTCCTTCAGTGGCTGCTGCATACAGTGCCGGGAAGCCGGCCCTTTTCATGGCTGGTATGGTGAACTGTCCAACAAGAGCAGAATCCGCAGCTCCCGAGCCCGTACACATTGCGACGGCCATGGAGCTAACAACAGCTGTTTGAGGGACGAGTGTTTGTTTCTTACCAAAAGTGCCGATTATAGTTTTTATCAGGGACTTCTCCACCCTGAAACCCCTTGCAATCCCCATCAGAAGTAGAAATGCTCCAATTAAACCAACTCCAACTTGAGCATAGGTTCCGAACATTCCAAGCTTGATTTCAATAGTTGAGGAGGTAATAATTCTTTCAAGCGATACCCCGGGGGTCCTGAATGGGCCGGGGAAGTAATCTCCAAATAAGCAGTAAACAATTAAAAGTATAACTAAACCAAACAATACTTTATGCTCCTTTCTTGCATACTCCAGCATCATGAGGAGAAGGGCTGAGCCCACAAACTTGTCAAGTAAAGTGTATGAGCCAATTCTGTAGTAGACTAACTCCATATAATTCATAGGTAAATATAAAGCAATAAATATGCATAATACTACATAAATTGAACCAATAAGATACTGAAGTTTTCCAAGTCTTGGATAAAGTGTGCCGTTTTTTAGATTCTCCAAAACGTAAATTATGTAAGCTAAGGGGACAAGGACGAGAACCCAGAACATCGTCCCCATATAACCAGTGAGGTAATAATAGACAGCGCCAACAAAATAAACCAGACAGAATACAAAAAGTGTGGTTGAGACGAACTTATTGCTCTTAGCTTCTGCTTCCATGAGATCACCTCAAAAAAATTAGGAATTTACTTTGCGATGTATTTGTCCCATTCCTTCTCCCAGAGTCCCTTCTCCTTGAGGTATTTTGCCAATCCCGGATGAATCGGAACCAGACTTGGATTCGTGGCCTTGACTCCAAGGTACTGGAATTTTGCAACATCATCAGCAAGAGGTTTTAGACCCGGATCAACGCTCGGAAGTTTATCTGCATTCTCTTCGAGTGCTTTCAGGATTCTGTACACATCCTGTTCGGGAAGCTTAACACTGGCGTGGTAACCGAAGTAGAAGGGTATGCCGTAGATTACGCCCTCCATTTCAGGATCGATTTTCTTTGCGTCAATTTCAACCAACTGCAGTCCGGCTTCTTCAATCTTCTTGATTTCCTCAGGACTTGGATTTAGCGGGACGAGCTTGCCTTTGCAGCTGATACCAAGCTCCTGTCCCCAGGTGGGCAGAGAAGTCCTTGCGGTTGTGTAGAGGGCGGTAGCAACTATCGTTCCCTCTTCAAGAGCCTTGCATACAAATTTTGAGTCCACCTCTACATGCTCAGGTTCCGCACCAACAGCACTGAGGCCTCTTCTGATGTTTATATGGTTCATGTATCCAGCCGGGGTTAAATAAACACGTTTGCCATTCAGGTCGCTCCAGCTTTTTATCTCATCTGCCTTTTCCTTCGGTATCAGAATGAATGTCTCCATTGTGTATGTCCAAAGTGTCTGGACAGGCATCTGCTTGACTTCAGATTCGAACCCCTTGTAAGGACCTGTGAAGTTATAGAGGTCAGGAAATGCAAGTTCAGCCGCATAAGTGAGGTCAGCCTCTCCCTTGCAGAATCCCTTTATAGCAGCCGTTGTTGATGAGTATGGCTTTATTGCATATTCATATTCCGGTGCCTTGGCTTTTATCGTATCCACGATTCCGCTAACAACTCTATACCCATACGAGGCTGGGTCTATTGCGGCCCAGGTTATGGTCTTCTTCTCTTTAGCTCCTCCCTGCTCTGGAGCCGTGCAACCTGCCACCAAAACAGCAATTGTTGCCGCAATCAGCACAGCTATCATTCCTTTTTTCATGCTTTCACCTCATTAGTGTTGAACGTTCAAGATAGTTATAAAATTTTCGGAATTTATATTTCGCATGTTTAAAATAATGATAGAAAAATTCAAGAATTATAATGTTAAATACATATTTTATCCTTAAATACAAATACTTATTGTATTTTCCCATTTGAAATACGTAACTTGCGAAATTTTTATATATGACAATCGTAGACAAATACGTATGAACGAACTTGAGGAGAGAGCCAAATTACCCGAGAAAATTGCTTCAGCATGGCACAGTTTCTACAAAGGCAAGATCGAAATGCTGCCAAAATGCGCCATAAGAAGTCTCGAAGACTTCAGTGTCTGGTATACTCCCGGAGTTGCAGCTCCGTGCCGTGAAATACACGAGAACGAGGATAAGGTCTATGAATACACGAGCAAATGGAATACAGTCGCGATAGTAAGCGATGGCTCAAGAACTCTTGGATTGGGCAACATAGGAGCTGTGGCCGCTCTGCCGGTTATGGAAGGAAAAGCACTCCTGTTTAAGTACCTCGGAGGTGTTGATGCTTTTCCAATTGTGCTTGCAGAACAAAACCCGGACAGGATCGTCGAAATAGTTAAAGCAATATCACCGAGTTTTGGCGGGATAAACCTTGAAGACCTCTCCACACCAAAATGCTTTTACATCCTCGAAAGACTGCAGAATGAACTTGACATACCTGTCTGGCATGACGACCAGCTGGGAACTGCTACAGCATCACTCGCCGCATTGTACAATGCTCTAAAAATCGTCGGAAAAGAGCTTTCGGATGTAAAGATAGCCATAATAGGAGCTGGAGCTGCAAATATTGCTACATACAGACTGCTCAAAGCCGCTGGAGCGGATCCAAAGAAGATGTTCGTTGTTGACAGCAAAGGGATTCTTCACAGGGATAGAAAAGACCTCGAAGCTGATAAGAATGCAAACCCCTACAAGTGGCAGCTGTGCCTCGAAACGAACGGTGAGGGCAGAACCGGGGGGATGGCAGAAGCTATGAGGGGTGTGGATGTCGTAATAGCAGCAAGCAAACCCGGACCCGGTGTGATAAAGAAGGAGTGGGTCGCGGAGATGAATGATGATGCCATAGTTTTTGCCGAAGCCAATCCTGTCCCGGAAATCTGGCCATGGGAGGCAAAGGAAGCAGGGGCAAGAGTTGTTGGAACAGGTAGAAGCGACTTTCCAAACCAGATAAACAATTCTCTCGTCTTTCCAGCTGTTTTCAGAGGTGTTTTCACAGTTAGAGCTAAAAAGATAACAGATGAAATGTGCATTGCTGCTGCTGAAGCTCTGGCAGTTTATGCGGAGAGGAAAGGTATAAGTGAGGATTACATCATTCCGAAGATGACTGAAAGCGATGTATTTCCTGAAGTTGCCACAGCTGTGGCTTTGAAAGCCATAGAGCAGGGTCTGGCGAGACTTGAGCTTGGTGAAGAAGAGATATATGAAAAAGCAAAAGAGATGATAACTTCCACTCAGAAGAAGATCAGAATCCTTCAAGAACTTGGATTCATCAGTCCACCACCCGAAAACAGGTGGTAGAATGAAGATAGCGCTGCTCGGTGGAACAGGTAACCTCGGTAAAGGGCTGGCAGTAAGACTCTCAATGCTCGGTTATGATGTAATAGTTGGATCCAGGAGTGAAGAGAAAGCTCTTAGACTCGCTGAGGAATACTCAGAAGTGGCAAAAACAGAAGTGAGGGGTGCTGTGAACAGTGAAGCGGCAAAACTATGTGATGTTGCCTTTTTCACCATTCCCTGGGAACATGCGTTCACAACAGCTGAGAGTCTGAGAGAAGAGCTCAGAAATAAAGTTGTTGTGTCACCTCTCGTTCCGATGAAGAAAGAAAACGGAGTCTTTACTTATGTAAGACTGCCCGAAGGGTCAGCGGCTGAGAAGTTAGCTAAAATTCTTGACAGCAAAGTCGTTGCAGCCTTTCATTCAGTCCCTGCTGCGAGATTTGCCGATTTAAACGAAAAAATCGACTGGGACCTGCCTTTATGTGGAGATGATGATGAGGCAAAAGCAACTGTCACCGAAATCGCTGAAAAGCTGGGTTTCAGAGTTCTGGACGCTGGTCCGCTGAGGAACTCGTCGCTGCTCGAATCTGTTACACCGCTTATAATTAACATAATGGTAAGAAGCAAAACGGGGGAGCTGACGATAAAATTCATTTGAGCGTGTCATACCATGCCGTAATTTTATTTTATAATTGTTTTGACTTTTTTGCAGTTTACAGTTTTTATAAAAACAAAAAAATGGGGATGACTTATCAGGTAGCTGTTGCAATTGTTGCTTCATCCACGGCCACACAGGCTTCGTCGTAAATCATGCCAAACTTCCATTTGGCTTCCGAAATCAGTACCAGATCCGCTTTCCCTTCACTTATGAATCTGCCTTGTCCAGTCCAGCTGCCTGGCTTTCAGGTTCAAGCTTCCAGTGAACCCACGGGTCCGTGTACATTCCGTAAAGGCTCCACAATTCCAGATTTGTTAAATCGAAAAGAGTTCTTGTTGCAGGCACCGGTATGTTCTCATCAGTGCCATAATAGCCGTAGTTAGGTGGATGCAGGTAATCAACAAGCTCCTTCCCCTTTTCAACATCAATTTTTCCGTAGCTATCCAGGATAAGACTCGTTAGAGTCTCGTACCTCCAGAGTGAGTCATTAACGGCGTGGCTGATGGTTAAGTACATCTCGGGGACGATGTAGTGGTTGGCCACAACCACCAGGTCGTCCTTGTCCTCAATTTGCCTCGGTAAATCATAGTACATCGCCCAGTTCGGATACTTGTAGTCCAGATATCTCACAGCGAACTTATCTGCTGAAACCTCAAGAACCGCACCGCCCTTCTCTTTTCCCTGTCCATCTCCGACAATGTAGAGCCATGGAACCCCTCTCTTCGAACCCTTGACCAAATTGATAGCATCACTCAACTCGTCCGCATACTGAACTACCTGCCTCGCAGTGAGCAAGCATCCCATTCCCGAAACGAACGGCTTTGTATCCATTGCAGGAACCATATCCATTCCTATGGCAATTCCTGCCGAACTCATCGCAGCAGTCACTCCCACAAATCCCGGGGCAGAAACACTCACGAATCTGTGCCCCTTTTCAGGATACTGCTCTATAAGCATTGCAACCTCATGGAAGACCTCTGGATTGAACATGAAGCTCCTTCCCATCAGAACTCTCCCGTCAGAAGTTGCTTCGTCCATGGCTACGAAACCGTCACACGCAATGCCCTTTCTGTCCTGCCAAGCGACAATGGGGGTAGCAATCGGGTAAGCCACGCTAAGTATGATGTCGAATCCCATGTTCAGAAGAAGGACGTCTTCATATTCAACATTGTAGCCAGCATCTTTTGCACCATCCGCTATACCCCTCATCTCCTCAATGAACTCTGAGGGAATGTATTTTTCGTTCTTCTTTGCAATTTCTTTTGCAAGCTTTAACAGTTCTGGAATCAGATCCTCCGGAATGTCATAACCTACAAGCACAGATTTAACGAACTCTTTTGTCATTCTTTCAACCTGCTCTCCGGCAAGACAGCCATGCTGGTAACCCATCTCGTATGGAGAACCTTCGAGGTGCATCAGATATTTGCCCTCTCCCAGATCTACAATGTATCCTTTACCGCAATTTGATCCGTCCCCGCTGGCAGTTCCCATCGCAAGGCAGATAAGCAAGGGTACAAGTATGAAAACCATAAATGTTTAATAATAATGATCAACTGAATTCCGTACCTGAAAACAAATGTTGCAAAAAACAAAAAATTAAACTTTATTCTCAAGAATCTTGGCTATAACTTTGTCTCTTGGCGTTGCTGCAATCCTTGCAACCTTCTGCGGATCATGACCCTGACATATTGCAAGAAGCTGGTTGTAGTCGAAAACAGGAATGCTGTAGTCTATCATTCCGAGTTTCCTCATTTCCTCCTGAGCCTCATCCATCCACATGAGGCAGGTTATGCATGAAACAACTATGCAGTCGGGATCGACCTCCTCCTTCATTGAATCGAGTTTCAGCTTTAGAAATTCCATCGCAGCCCTTCTGTTGCGCCTTGCATAACCTCCAGCCCCTCCACAGCACTGCCTGTCTCTTGTAAATGTTGGAACCTCCGCCCCAAGTGCTCTTGTCAATTCCTTCAGAACCCGCGGATTTTCAGGATTGTCAAAACCCAGTATCTTGCTTGGCCTGAGTGTGTGGCAGGGAACCTGCACCACAGCCTTTAAACCCTTCATTGAGTATTTCAGGCTGCTTTTTATTCTCTCAACTCCAACAGTGTTGTAGAGAAAGTCTGTTATGTGCTTTGTATCGCTCCTTCCTTCATACCTTGCCCCAACCTTTGACAGAAACTTCTCGTTGATTTCCTGTAATTTTTCGTTAACGAGTTTGTGTCTGCTCATCTTCAGCGTTGAATAGCAGCTTCCACACTGAACAATCATGTCAACTCCCATCTTCTCTGCTATTGAGTAGTTCCATGCTCCAATTGCGATCGCGGCTTCTTCATCTGCTGACCAAAAAGTTCCAAAAGCCGGACAGCATGCAGCCCCTTCGAGGTCAACAACTTCAACCCCAAGTGATTGAAGTGAAATCCTGATAGCCTTTTCAGCGTCAGGCCTTAGAGCAGGCAAGTTGCATCCCAGAAAAAGACCGACCTTCATATTCATACCTCCATTCTATTCCTCCATTATCCCGAACATGTATCCGTGCTCCCTCACAATCTTTGTTTCTCTCAGAAGCTGTCTGAACCTCTCCAGCAGCTCTTCTCTCGTCGCAACAGTCTTAATTTCAGGCAGGTCAAGCTCCTCTCTCATTGGATTTACAACGTTCTGTGTGTGTCCCCTCTCGTATATTTCAGTCAGGGCCTGAGGGATGTAGGTTTCGTCCTCCATGCACTGCCATCTCCTTATTGCAAGGATGATTTCAAAAGGTCTCGCATCTCTCGGACATCGCTCCTCACAGCCCGTGCATGTCACACACATCCAGGGAGTTTCATCCTCTATGAGTTTTTCAGCCAGCCCCAGCTTGGCGATGTATATCAGCCTTTTCACGCTCAAAGGCTCATCAGCCACGCCAGTAGGGCAGTCAGCTATGCAAGTTCCGCATTGAAAGCATTTCAACAGATCTTCTCCTCCAACTTTAACAATTTGCTTTATAAGTTCAGGATCTCTCTCTTCGTTCAGATTAATGGGCATGCTACCACCTCATTTCAGGCCTCTTCAAGTAATCTTGAGAGCTCATCATACCTGAACACGGGCCCATCCCTGCAGACATAGATGCTTTCAAGTTTGCACTTTCCACATTTGCCAATTCCGCACTTCATTCTTCTTTCAAGCGTTGTGTATATTTGCTCCTCTTTGAAGCCCAGATCCTTGAGGACCCTGAGGGTTATTTTTATCATTATCGGCGGACCGCATGTTATGGCTATCGTATTCTCCGGATCTGGCTTGATCCTTTTCAAGTTGTCAGGCACGAATCCAACAAAGTACGGCCAGTCAGGTTCCGGATTGTCTATGGAGAGCTCAACGTTGAAACCCTGTTCCTTAAGCTGGAAAAGCTCGTCCCTGTAGCACAAATCTCTTGACGTTCTTGCTCCATAAATGATTGTGAGGTCTCCGTAATCCTTTTCGTTGTCAATAACATACTGGTAGATTGACCTCAAAGGAGTCTGGCCAATACCTCCACCGATGGTGATTATGTTCATCCCCTTCCATTCTTCAAGCGGAAATCCTCTGCCCAAAGGTCCTCTTATCCCCACAACGTCTCCAACTTCCATCTCATGTAGCTTGGTCGTAACTTTTCCCGTTTTAAGGACGCTGAACTCAAGATCCGGGCGGGTGGGAGAGTTGGCTATTGTGAACCAGCTCTCACCTCTCCCGAAAACCGAGACGAGACATCCCTGCCCTGATTTATAGTCAAATCTCTCTCTCCCAATAAGCCTGATTTTGAAGGTTTTTATCGGCCTTATTCCCTTCACTTCATCTCTAATCTCCACAATTTCGGCTTTATACGGCAAATAAGGATTTTTCATTGGTTCATCCAAAACGGAGCTCATTGTTTCACCTCCGACGGAATGTTGCTGATTACATCAGCTATGTCAATACCTACAGGACATGCTGCAATGCACCTTCCGCATCCCACACAGTAAAACTCCCCCTTTCTGACAAGCATGTAGTAGAACTTGTCATAGAATCTGTTCCTCAACCTCTGCCATTTCTCCCTTCTTGGATTGTGGCTCGAACTCTCGAGCGTGTGCAGCGGGAACTGACAGCTATCCCAGGTTCTCACCCTTACACCTTTAAGCTCTCCATCATCGAATATGTCGAAGCAGAAGCACGTGGGGCAAAGGTAGGTGCATGCACCACAACTCACGCAGTTCATCGCAACTTCTTTCCAGTAATCACTGTTAAAGGCCTGAGCCATCCTTTCCTTGAGATTTTCCGTGTTTACACTTCTAACAAATGAGCTGAGAACTTTCCGCTCAAGTTCTCTTTTTCTGCTAATGTCCTCCTCACTTGCGTCGCTTAAATTCAACTCTGAGGCGATGATTTTACCCTTCTCGCTCAGGATCTCCACAACCTGCTTTTCACCCAGATCTGTTACAAGGATGTCCGCATAATCACTCCTGAAGGGGCTCAAACCAACACTCGTGCAGAAACAGTAATCACCCGCCTCATTGCAGGCGTAGCCAACAACAAGCAGATTTTTCCTTTTCGCCTCATAGTAAGGGTCGGTGATATCCTCAAGAAATACACTGTCCATAAGCTTCAATCCCTGAATGTCACATGGCCTGATTCCAACAATGGCTGTTTTATCAACCCGAGCAGGAATTTCCTCAACCCAGTCCCCGTACTTTATCAGAACCTCGTTTTGAGGAAAAGTCACATCCTTTGGTGATTTCTTGGTGTTTACGTAGTCAAAACTGACCTCATCGACACTTTCAACGATTTTGAAAACATGATAGTTTTTCTCCCTTACCGGAGCATAAACCCTGTACCCGTCTTCAAGCAATTTCGCAACAACATCCTTCAGGAAATTGCCGTTATAGACCTTCATTGACCTCACACCTCCGGAAGAATGTCAAGTTTTGAAAGGAACGGTATCTCCTCATCGGGACTGTAGTTGAAAACCTCGTAAACGACCTTCTTGAGCTTTCTCTCCAGCTTAAGCAGCGGCAACTCCATCGGACAGGCTCTCTCACATTCTCCGCAACCAGCACACCTTCCAGCGTGGTGAAGGACCCTCATGAGGTGATACACCATGTTGTCGGACGCACTTACTGTCTTTCCAAGAACTCTTGGATAGGCGGCTTTTTCCTCAGCTGGAGTCATGGGTGAAACTGCAAGGTTTGATGGATCAACAAGGCATTCCTCGCAGTAACATATCGGACAGACTTCTCTGCATGCATGGCAGCGTATGCATTTGCTGAAAACATCCATCCAGTATTTCCATCTCTCCTCCCTGTCAAGCTTTTCAAATTCCTCTATGTCTGAAAAGTCTGTTCTCCCTTCTCTCGGTTCTCCGATTAACACATCGCAGTCTTTCGGTGTGGGCTGCTCACAGTACAGGCAGTTCTCAAAGATAAGCTCATTGAATGGAATTCTCTGCTCATTTCCATTTGCTTTAACGATAACATCATCACCGACAAGCTCAACACTCTCGATTTCGGAAAGGCGGAATTTAACGGCATTTCTGAACTTTCTGTAATCAATAACTCCCGGACAGGAAACACCGATGATGTAAACTCTTTCCCTTTTGATTTTCTCCTCCTTCTCAAGCTGCTTTAGTGTCCTCACATCACATCCTTTGGCAATTACAGCAACCTTGCCGGATTTCGCCAGATCCATGACTATTCTTGATGGATTGCTGGAAGAAAGGGGTGAGTAGGACAGTCTGTCAATCTCACCTGGCCTGAGAACCCGCAAAATCTCTCTCGGCTCACCCTGTTTCCTGACAAACCCGACTATGTAGCTGACATCATCAGGAAGCTTTCTGCACTCCTCCTTAATTTTTTCAAGGATTTCGGAGTTCATTCTATCTTCCTCCTCAACTTTTCCTGCGGACCCATCTCCCTAATTTTCTCGGTAAAAGCGGTCATCTCTTCAGCAAAAAGCTTCCCCTCTGAAGCTGAGGCCCAGAGAAGCTTGAATCTCTCATCATCAAATCCAACGAACTTCATCAGCTCCTTCAAAAGTATGTACCTCTTCTTGGCATAGTAGTTTCCAACAGTGTAGTGACAGTCTCCAGGATGGCATCCCGCTATAACCACCCCATCAGCTCCCTGTCTGAAGGCTCTAAGAACCCATCCGGGATTTACCATTCCAGAACACATCACCCTGATTATCCTCACGTTGTCCGGATACTTCAGCCTGCTCGTTCCAGCCAAATCTGCACCGGCATAGCTGCACCAGTTACATGCAAAGGTTATGATTTTTGGATCGAACATCCACATCACCTCGCCAGAATCATATCAATTTCTTCCAGAGCATCAACCATGTCCTTAATCTGGTTGAACGTGAATCCCTTAACAACTATTGCAGCCTTGGGGCAGGTGGCGCTGCAAACACCACAGCCAAGGCAGACTGCTTTTTTCACCGCAGCCTTGAGCTCCACTCCCGCCCTCGTCTCGTATTCTGTTATCTCGATTGCATTGACCGGACATGCCTTAACGCACATTCCGCATGCATCGCATTTCTCTCTCACCACCTCTGCCTTCGTTGCTTCCATGATTATTTTGTCCTTGGTCAGAACTGTCAGAGCTCTCGAAACAGCAGCATAGGAAAGAGAAATCGTTTCAGGTATTAAACGTGGGCTGTGAGCAATTCCTGCCAGAAATACACCCTCAGTGGCGAAGTCAACCGGACGGAGCTTTGGATGTGCCTCAAGGAAGAATCCATTGGCATCGAGTGGAACTTTCAGCAGCTTGGAAATCTCCTCGTTTTCCTCATTTGGTACAGTTGCGGCACTCAGAACCACATAATCCGGCTCAGCAATGATTGTATCATCGAGCACTTCATCGTAGAACTCCACAGTAAGCCTTCCGTTTTCAGCACTCACTTTCGGTGGATTCTCTGGATCGTAGCGGACAAACACGACCCCCTTCTCTGCAGCCTCCTTGTAGTACTTCTCAAGGAAGCCGTAGGTTCTTATATCTCTGTAAAGAATCATGACATTAGCATCGGGGTTAAGCTCCTTCAGCTTGAGTGCATTCTTTACAGCAGTCTGGCAGCATATCCTGCTGCAGTAAGGTCTTTCCTCATTTCTGCTGCCCACACACTGGATCATTATCACGTCATTCGGAACATCCCCGTTGATTAACATCAGCTCGAACTCAACCTGCGTTACAACATTTGGATGCTCGCCGTAAAGATATTCTTTCGGCCTGTACTCCTTTGCTCCGGTGGCAACAATAACAACACCGTGCTGGATCTCCTCAACACCCTCTTCAGTCACTATCCTGCTCGTGTAGTTTCCAACAAAGCCTTCAACGCTCTCAACTCTTGCCTTCCTGTAAACCCTGATGAGCGGATTATTCTCAACTTTTTCAACAAGCTCTCTGAGCAAAGCCTGCGGGTTTTTGTTATCTATTGTGTAGTATATGTGCCTCAGATTACCACCGAGCTCCTCCTCCTTCTCAACCAGAAACGTCTCAATTCCCTGATTTGCAAGTTCCAGAGCAGCAGTCATTCCGGCAAGCCCACCGCCAATAACAAGTGCTCTCTTGGTCACATCGACCTCAATGTAATGCAGCGGTTCAAGATCCCTTGCCTTAGCAACACCAGCTGCAACAAGCTCCATCGCCTTCTTCGTTGCCCTTTCTCTATCAGTGTGAACCCACGAACAATGCTCTCTTATGTTCACGAACTCGAAAAGGTAGGGGTTGAGCCCTGCTTCTCTCAGTGTGTTTCTGAAAAGCTGTTCGTGCGTTCTCGGTGTGCATGCTGCAACAACAATTCTGTTCAGGTTGTAATCCCTTATAGCCTGCTTTATCCTCTCCTGTGAGTCAGCAGAGCATGTGAAAAGGAGATGGTCGGCAACAACAACATCATCAAGTGTTCTTGCAAACTCCGCGACTTTCTGCACATCAACCATCGATGCGATGTTTATACCGCAGTGGCAGATGAAGACACCAATTCTTGGCGGCTCACCACTCACGTCTCTCTCTGGCGGATACTCTTTCTTTGCTATCAGCTTTCCTCTCTCTGAGGCTATTATGCTTGAAGCCTTTGCTGCAGCACCGCTTGCCTGAGCAACGCTTTCAGGGATATCCTTCGGTTCTGACGCAACACCGGCAACGTAAATTCCGGGCCTTGATGTGGAGACCGGATTAAAGGAGTCCGTCTCAACAAAACCGTACTCGTTGAGATTGATGCCGAGAATCTCGGCATATTTTTTCATGTCCTCTGGCGGTTCAAAGCCCACTGAGAGCACAACAAGGTCAAACTCTTCCTCATGGCTTCTACCGTTCTTTTCGTATTTTAGAAGCAGGTTTCCGTTTTTCTTTTGCATTACAACCGAAACTCTTCCCCTGTGATACTTCACCCCGTACTCCTCTTCAGCTCTCTTTGCATACTCCTCAAAACCCTTGCCAAACGTCCTGAGGTCCATTATAAAGATGTGAATTTCCGCATCAGGAATGTGCTCCTTGGCTATGATTGCATGCTTTGTTGCGTAGGTGCAGCAGACAGATGAGCAGTACTCGTTCGCTTTTGCGTCTCTGCTGCACACGCACTGGATTATTCCAATCTTCTTTGGTTCTTTACCGTCAGATGGTCGTGCTACGTGCCCTTCAAACGGGCCTGTGGCTGAGAGCAGTCTTTCGAACTGGATGCTTGTTATAACGTTCGGGAAAATTCCGTATCCGTACTCGCCCCTCTTAACTGCATCGGCAAGCTTTCCACCGGGGGTCAGGATGATCGAGCCAACATTAACGGTAATTTCCTCCTCTTTCTGATTGTAGTCGATAGCTTTAGCAACACAAACATTCTGGCAGATTCCGCATCCTATACACCTGCTTTTGTCAATCGAGTAAACCTTCGGAACTGCCTGTGGATAGCGAAGGAAAATGGCGGAGCGATAACTTAAACCTTCATTGTACTCATCAATCGCGCTAACTGGGCAGGCTTCACTGCACACTCCACAGCCGGTGCATTTTGTTGGATCAACGTAAAGAGGTTTCCTCTTTATCTTAACCCTGAAGTCTCCCGCCTCGCCTTCAACACTCACAAGCTCGGCGTTGTTTATTATCTCAATATTCTCGTGCCTTCCCACCTCATTGAGCTTCGGTGAGAGGATGCACATCGAGCAATCGTTTGTCGGGAAGGTTTTATCGAGCTGAGACATTCTTCCTCCAATTGCGGGAAGCTTCTCAAGCAGGTAAACCTTGAATCCAGATTCTGCCAAATCCAAGGCAGACTGAATCCCCGCAATTCCTCCTCCAATAACGAGAACCGCACCAACTGGCATCTTTTCACCCCTTCACCACAACTTCCTCTTCAACCTCAACTTCGACAAGCCCTTTTCTCTTCATTTCAAGAATTGTGCTAAGGACTTCTCCGTATGAAAGTCCTGTTCTGCTAACTATCTCGGAAATCTTGGTCTCGCCATTCAAATTCTTTGAGATAATCGAGAATTTTAAAGCCCTGTCAATGGCTTCTTCGAGTACTTTCATGTACCTCTCATAATCAATTTTTTCTCCGTAAACGTTGCCCTCCTCAACTATCCCTCTCATTCTTGCAATTATTGCCCTCAAATCTCTGTTGAGCACAGCGTTTTTGAGAATATCAGCATTCTTTAAAGCCTCGAAGTTCTTTGTCCTGAGCTCCTCAATCGCATCCTCAAAGTTACCTTCAACAACCTTAACTCTCTCTCCATCCTCTCCGAGTTTTTCCAGAATCATTCTGACCGCCTCTAACCTGAACTTAGCCTCTGCACTTCCCGGATAGTTTCTACAGTTATTTCCACATGTTGAGAGCAAAACAGCTCTCGCTCCTCTGCTGAATGCCTCCGCAATTAAGTAGGGATCAAGCCTTGCGGAGCATAGGAGAGATATTACCGTTGCATTGTAATCTTTGCCCTTCTCAACGTTTCTCCTGCATGTGAACACTACAATGTCTTTCATTTCAGTATCAAGCAGTCCTTCATCCGTGAACTTTTCTGCAGCCATCGATATGGCTTTTGTTATGCATGATGCTGAACAGAGCCCGCAGACCTTGCACTTCCCCACCATCACTGGTACTCCATCCTTTAGCTCAAGAGCATCGTGAGGACACAGCTGAACGCAAATTCCACAGCTGATACATTTGTTATAATCAACCAGTATGGTTTTTGGAGCGCTTTCCGGCATGAAATGGAGTTGTTTTCAGGTATTTAAAGATATTTGAATTTAACCGCCCGGATTACAGAAACCGTACCTTAATATAATAATAAATAAGCCGCTTAGCTATCGATTAACCTGAACTGTAAATTACCTTATCCTCCGCCCGAGATTCTTTGCAAAAGCCAGCAGGAATCCAAGAGCATGCTGCACATCCGGGTCTCTGAGATGCTTCAGCGCTCCGGCAATTCCTACAGGTTCAAACTCCCTGGTATTTTTGAAGGCTTCAACGATTTTCTCAACCCTCTCAATCATCTCATCGTCCACTGAAAGGGCTAATGTAAGCAGAATTTCAAGGTTCTTTGTTGCAATCTTCTCCATCTCGTCGTCAATAAACTCCTCTGGCATTTTTTTCATCGCGAGAAGTGCTCCTGAAATATCAACAAGCTCGCTGAGAATGCCACTGTTCTCCAAGTAAATTAGCCTGTCAAAAGCCCTGAGTATGGCATCTCCGCTTTCAGCAAGCTTTTCCATCAGCTTCGACAGAATCTCAGCAGCCTTTGTTTCGTAATCTGCAATCATGGCATTACTTTCAGTTGTTAAAATTTAAGTTTTACTCTTGACCAAATTTTGCGCTTTCAGTCTTTTAATAAAAAAGTCCTTTGCTGAAAGTCAAAAAAACTTATAAATACATCGTTTGTATCAACTGTTCGGTATCGAAATTGTGGGAGGTGGAGCATGGTAAGAGTTGACCACGGAAGGTTGCAGGAGCATCCGATAATCGAGTTTAAGAGAGGAAGGGAGGTTACGATATACTTCAACGGTCAGCCTGTAAAGGCATATGAGGGAGAAACTGTTGCTGCTGCACTTTATGCTGCTGGTGTCAGGGTTTTCAGCCGCTCCTTCAGATGGCACCGACCCCGTGGATTTTTCTGTGCCATAGGAAAATGCTCGGCATGCATGATGGAGGTTGATGGGATACCAAACGTCAGAACCTGCAAGGTTTACGTCAGGGATGGAATGCAGGTAAGAACCCAGAGCGGTTTGCCGGATGCTGAAAGGGATGTTTTTTCGATTCTTGATAACGTTATCGATAAAGTCTTTCCTCACGGGAGTCACTACACGAAATTCACAACCTCAAAGAAAGCAAGGGAGTTCATGTTAAGGCAAATGAGAAAGTTCACGGGCTTCGGTAATCCCCCAAGGGCAGTATTTCAGGGAGAGGCTGAGCTGGAGGAAATAGAGACTGACGTTCTTGTTGTTGGCGGAGGACCGGGGGGGATGTCTGCAGCCATAAATGCCGGAAAATACGGGGCGAGAGTGCTGCTTGTGGATGAGAATCCATTTCTGGGTGGGCAGCTTGTAAAGCAGACTCACCGTTTCTTTGGTTCTGCAAAGGAAAGAGCTGGAACGAGAGGGATAAAGATTGGCCAAATCCTTGAGGAGGAGCTGAATAGCATTGAGAATGTCGAGGTTAGAAAGGAAACGAGGGTTTTTGGAATTTACAGCGGTGAGGCTGGAGCTTATCAGAGAATTGATGATTACAGGGGTAAGCTTTTAAGAATTAGAGCCAAAAAAATTGTTGTTGCAACTGGAGCTTACGAGAGGACACTGATATTTGAGAACAATGACTTACCGGGCGTTTACGGTGCCGGTGGTGTTCAAACTTTGATGAACGTGTACGGAATCAAGCCCGGTAACCTGGGGTTGATTGTCGGTTCCGGAAATGTTGGCCTCATCCTCACCTACCAGCTCATGCAGGCAGGGGTGAATGTTGCTGCAATTGTGGAAGCAATGCCTCGCATTGGCGGTTACTTTGTCCATGCCGCAAAGGTCAGAAGGCTCGGCGTACCGATTTACGTCAGGCACACAATACTTAAAGCCACAGGTAAAAAGAGCGTTGAGGGTGCTGTAATAGCCCAGCTTGACGACAGATGGCAGCCAATCCCCGGCACGGAAAGAAAAATCGATTGTGATTTCATATGCGTTGCTGTTGGTCTTTCACCAACACATGAACTGCTCTATCAGGCAGGCTGTGAGATGAAGTTCGTTCCTGAGCTTGGTGGATTGGTTCCGCTGAGAACGAGATTCAACGAGACAAGTATAAAAGGCATTTACGTTGCCGGTGATGTTGCAGGAATTGAGGAGGCGACTGCTGCGATTATGGAAGGAAGGATTGCCGGAATTCATGCAGCAGTAACTCTTGGCTATGGTGGAGAGGAAGCGAAGAAAGAGCTTGAAGAGGCGGTGAAGGAAATAGAGGAGTTCAGGGCTGGACCGTTTGGAGAGAGGATTATTTGCGGACTGGAGAAGTGCACTCTTGAGAGTGAGGTGATGCTGTGAGCCTTGGATACCTTGAAAGGGGTTATCTGGAAAAAGATGAACTTCCACCATTTCCAAGCGAGGAGAGGCTGAAAAAGAGGGCAGTGGCTTACATTGAGTGTCCGCAACCCATTCCCTGCAGCCCCTGCTTCGAATCGTGCCCGGCAGATGCCATTGAAATGAAAAACATCAACGATCCACCGAAGGTTGATTACGAGAAATGCACCGGCTGCATGAAGTGCATACGCGTCTGTCCCGGACTGGCAATTTTCATGCTCAGATTGCGGGACGATGGGGTTGGTGAGGTAACACTGCAGTACGAGTTTCTGCCATGGCTCAAGAAGGGGGACAGGGTTAAGCTCTACAACAGGAAGGGAGAGGAGATCGGTGAAGGGGTTGTAAACTGGGTCCTTCCACCGGAAAGAAACGATAACACATCTCTTGTCAGGGTTGAGGTCCCAGCGGAGCTGATTTTCGAGGTGAGAGCTGTTAAACCAGTGAGGTGAAAAGAATGAAAGACAGAAAAGTTGTCTGCAGGTGTGAAGATCTAACCGAGGAAGAGATCATCCATGCCATAGAGCTCGGTTACGATGATATAGAGAGCCTCAAAAGGTTTACAGGAGCAACAACAGGACCATGTCAGGGTAAGGGATGCTTGATGCACATTATAAGAATACTCAGCCAGAAAACGGGCAAAAGTGTTGATGAGATCGGCATTACCACACAGAGACAGCCAGTCAACCCGGTCCCGCTTTACATACTTGCTGCAGAAAAGGGTGATAAAGAATGAAAGTTGCTGTAATCGGTGGCGGTGTTGCAGGGCTTTCGGCAGCATACTTTTTAGCAAAGAACGGAGTGGATGTAAGGGTTTTTGAACAAAAATATCTCCTTTACGGGGCAAGCGGAAGAAATTCGGGGGGTTTAACGTTACAGTTTAACACAGAACCCCTTATCAGGCTTGCAGCAAGAACACTTGAGCTTTATGATTCCATTCAGTCAGAGCTCGGATTCAACTTCCTTTTGAGGAAAGATGGATACGTAAAGATAGCGAGTGAGAAAGATGAGACAAAGCTTAAAGAAGAGGCTGAATTTCAAAAAAGGTGTGGTGTTGGGGTAAAAGTTGTGGATCCTGAATTTGTCAGAGAGCTCTTTCCAGATATAAACACCTCAGCATTCACTCTTGCCAGCTATTATGCTGACGGCGGGGTTGTTTTTCCATGGCCTGTTGTCTGGGGACTTGCCAAGGGATGCAGGGAGCTCGGTGTTAAAATTTACGACTACACACCTGCCAGTGTTGAGCTCAAGAGCAATGAGCTGATTGTGAATGCCGGTGGAGAGAGTTACAGGGTGGATTATGTTATAAACGCTGCCGGAGCGTGGAGCAATGAGATAAGCAAACAGGTAGGAGTTGAACTCGGCAACAGGGTTTACAGGGAGGAAATCTGCGTAACTGAGAGTCTTAAGCCCTACGTTGATCCGTACATTCTGGATATTTCCACTGGAGTTTATTTCAGCCAGTCCATGAGAGGGGAAATTGTGGGAGGCATACTGGGCAGTGAAACTGGTGCGGTCGAAACAAGGTCCTCTCTGGATTTTCTGACAAGATACGCGAAGAGGATAACGGAGCTTGTACCGAAGCTGAGGGGTATGGCTGTACTCAGGCAGTGGGCTGGAGTATACGATGTTGGCAGGAACGGGATGCCGGTAATAGGAGAAACAAAAATCAAGGGTTTCATCCAGCTAAACGGATTCGGCAGAAACGGCATGTCCCTCGCCCTGGCTGCAGGAGAGGGTGTGGCCGAGCTTGTAACGAAGGGAAGAAGCAAGATAATTGAGCCCTTCAGACCTTAATAATTTTTTAAGTGATTAAAGCTTCCGAGAGGAGAGGGATTCAGAACATCAGACTTCTCGCAATTCAAACTTGGCGGGAATGCAGGAGTATCCGGAAAAGAGTTAACTTTTTCGCCTGATTGAATTTGGTAATACTATAGTATTACAATCCCAATCTTTTTCTCTCCTTTCAGAACAGTTAAAACATGAGCTACGCTTTCGTTAAAGGAAAAAGTGACATCATTGAACTGGTAAAAGGTAAAGCAACGTTTGTTCTTGTCATAGGAAACACGAAAACAGCCAGTATTGAGGGCATTACTGTAGCCGGGGCAAATCCTGAACTCATAAAGTACACCCCACCAGCAGATGCAGAACTGCTCTATCACGGCAGGTGTCTGTCAATTGGCAGCGTCCCCGCAACACCCGACGGAAAACCAACTCCAGCAATTATAACCTACACAGCCTTGAGACTCACATCCATTCCGTTCTTCGTCGTGAATTCCGGACTGATTGTTCCACCCAAGATTCCATACATAGATCTCAACGCTCCTGTGGGGGAGAACATTGCAGAGAGGAGAGCGATGGACAGGCAAAGAGTTGAGGAGGTAATTGAGAGGGCGAAGATCGTGGGAAAACAGATTTCAAAGCTCTCAGACGTTTTGGTTATAGGGGAAAGCATTCCTGCCGGAACAACAACAGCGGCAGCGGTTTTAAAGGCTCTTGGCCTCAGAGATGCTGTTTCTTCAAGCATGCCCGAAAACCCGGTTGAGCTGAAGAGAAAGGTAGTGAGAAAAGCAGTTGAGAGGGTTGAAAGCAAAGATCCGGTAGAGATACTCTCCGCTGTAGGAGACCCGGTAATGGTGGGAGTGATAGGAATTGCACTCGGTTCTGAGTGTCCTGTTATTTTAGCTGGCGGAACTCAGATGGTGGCAATTGCAAATCTGATGGCAAAGATGGGTGAAGTTGAGGCGTTGATCGCCACAACGAAGTACGTTGGTGATGATGTCAATGTCGACCTCTCCCTCTCACCATATCCCGTCATTGCTGCTGATCCACTGCTGGGAAAGTCGAAATATCCGGGCTTAAGAGCATATGAGGAAGGATTTGTTAAGGAAGGAGTCGGGGCAGGGGGGATGACCGCTGTCGCTTACGCGTGTGGCGTATCACCTGAAAGGTTTTTGAAAGAAATAGAAATGGATTACGAAAAGATTGTACTGCATGGTAGCAAGTTTTAATGCAAATACCATCTGAGGAGCAACCAAAATGATAATATAAACCCTGACCGAATATTCAACTATGGATTACATATTCGAAGAAGTGAAGATAAAAAGGGGAAACGCTCCAAGATTCATTCTCAACGGAGAAGAAGTTGACATCTGGGATAATGAGTTTGTCAACTATCACTCAAAGAGCGTTTCGGAATACCTCAGGGAAAAGCTCCTCGATTTTGAGAGGAGAGGTATCGACCCGTTTGAAGAGATCATTGGAAAAGAGAAGGAGAAGGAAATGGTCAAAACAGCTTTAATGAGTGGATCAAACATCCTTTTTAAGGGCAAGAAAGGATACGGAAAGACGACGTTTTCAAAAGCGATTTCAAAGCTTTTGCCGGAGAAGATACTCGCGATAAAGGGATGCAGAATTCATGATGATCCAACACAGCCAACATGCTTCTCATGCAAGAAGAAGCTTCTTGAGGAGGATGAAGTGGAGCTTGTTTTCGTCCCCAAAAAATGGATAAGGATTGCGGGAGATCCGATGATGACTACAAGACAGCTTATCGGTGGAATCAGCCTTCAGAAAATAAAGGAAGGTTACGAGCTCGACCATCCGGAAGTCTTTACCCCGGGGAGGGTTCTGAAAGCCCACAGGGGTATTGCATATTTCGACGAACTTGGTTCAATTCCCTCAGCCCTCCAGACTCTCCTTCACGAGCTTCTTGAAGAGAGGCAGATCACAACTCCAGAAGGAGACATAGTTCCGATGAAAATAGACACTCTGGTTATCGCATCTACAAATCCCGCGAACTACAAGGGCGTTTCAGACATCAAAGAACCCCTTCTTGACCGTATGGAGCAGATAGACATTGGCCCACCTGAAACGATAGAGGAGGAGATAGCGATTGGTCTGAGGAACATGGCGCTTGACGGTTCTTTAATTCCTGAATGGCATTTGAAAATTATTGCCCATGCTGTAAGGTGCATGAGGAGTAACAGATGCAGGTATTCAGCAAGAATTGAAGTTGAGCCAAGCTGCAGAGCGACGATAAAGGCTTTTGACCATGTGGCAGCATCCGCGATGAGAAATGGAAGAAAGGCTGTAATGTTTGCAGATTACGGCAAAGATTTTGCAAACTTAAGTCTGGCTCTGAAAAGCAGGTTTGAGGTGGATTACGAGGATGAGCTGAGCAAGGATGAAATCGTGAAGGGTGTTGTTAATGATGCCATTGACACAGTTTGTGGCGAGGTTTATGCTGCCATACCGAGAAACATATTCGGCGGTATGATGGAAGAGGTTTCTGAAATTGGAGAAATTAACGTTTACTCCTCAAATGGTTTAGAGGAGTACAGAAATCTGTGGGCTTTTGTGTCCTCTATCTGCAGAAGAAAGGAAGAAGTGAATTCCGCCCTTGAAATCACCCTTGAAGCAATTTCGAGGTGTACTGGTTTGATTGAGAAACAGGAGGAAGGGCTTTATGTCTACCTCGCCTACGACAGATAAGCCTGAATGCTTGCTCTGCCAGAAAAGCGAGAGCGGTTTGGAGAATATAGCCGAAGAACTGCTTTACTCTCTCTTCAACCCCTACCACAGAGATACCGGAGATTTTGATGTTTTAGAGCTCATCAAAAAACACCTGAGTGCGGAGTTAGCGAGGGATTTCGAAATGTACTCATCAGTTTTCAAAGATTCCATGAAAACCTTCGGGTTCATGACCAGTTACTGGATGGAGAAAAACAGAGAGCTTAAAGAGGCGAAACGGAAGGCATGGGAAGAGCTAAAGGAAATGATCAAGAACGGTGATGTAAGCTTGGAGCAGCTAAGCATGAGCCAGATAGTTGACAATTTCTTTGATGAGATTACCGATGACCTTCAGGAAATGGGATACGTAAAGAAAGTTGAGACAAGATTCCACAGAAAGGTGATCAACTACACAGCCAAAGCTGAAAACGTTCTTGCAAAGAAAATACTGTCACTCAGCCTTCAGAACCTTGACAAAAAAAGCTACGGGGAGCATGATACTGAGAAGCTCGGTCAGTCGATCTTTTCAAGTGAGAGACTTGTTGAGTATGACCCCTACACTCATCACTACGACAGCATCGACATTCCTGAGAGTTTGCTGAAATCCGCGATCAGAGGTGAAATAGAACTTAACGAAAACGAAATGGTGGCGAGACAGCCAAGGCACACTGAAAGGTGTGTTTACGTGATGCTGATAGACGTTAGCGACTCCATGAGGGGAAGAAAAATTGTTGGAGCGATTGAGGCTGCACTTTGCCTGAAAAAAGCCATAAAAAGGTCTGGAAGCAATGACGAGCTTAGGGTGATTGCCTTCAACCACAGAGCTCAGGAAATAAAGGAGGGGGAAATTCTTAACCTTGAAGCAAGGGGGAGAACCGATATCGGACTTGCTTTAAGAAGAGCGAGAAAAATACTGAAAGGAAGCTCAGGCACGGGTGTTGTTTTTTTGATTTCGGATGGAGAACCAACATCAAGCTACAATCCCTACCTAACACCATGGAAATGTGCACTGAAAGAAGCCGAGAGGATGCGGGAAGTTAACGCAAGGTTGCAGATAATAATGTTCGGCAAGGAAGGTAGATTTCTTGAACTGTGTAAAAATATGGCTAAACTAAGCGGGAATGCTAATCTGTTCCACTTCTCTGACCCGTTAAACCTGAAAAGTTTTGTAGTCAGGCGTTTCTCGAAGGTTTCTTAGGCAAACACTTCCTCCTTTGAATACACCACAATTCCGTTTTCCGTAATCTCAAAGGGATGAATCTTGGTGCTGTGGCTCGTTCCTCTCATCTTGAAGATTTCAATGCTCCTGACTCTTATGTTTTCAATTCTCGTGTAGTAGAGAACTATTGTTCCCTCTACCACAAAGTTTTCAACCCCAAATCTGCTTATTTTGTCTCCCCCGCCTTCAATGACCTCACAGGTCAGTACCGATGTCAGACCGAGAATTTCCATGGTTGTAGAAATCTTCAGGAGTTCAACTCTGAACTTGGCAGGATCGGATATAGTAAAGCCGATGGATGTTGTTGAGTCGATAACCGCCCTTCTCGCACCGATCTCATCCTGAATTGTTATGATCTGGTCGAGTAAAGAGCGGGTATCAAAAGGTCTAACGTCGATGTACCTCTCATCAGATGGCAGACCTATCTTTGTGGAGGTTGCATCAACGATTGCGAGCATGTTGTCATCTTCATACCTTTCAAGGTCCCAGCCAAACGTCAGAAAGTGCTCTCTAAGGTGCTGAGGTCTTTCTTCTGTTGCAACAAATATCCCAGGCTCACCGTACTTCTCGATGCCGTTAACTATGTACTGCATGGCAAAAATTGTCTTACCAGAACCTGATGGGCCAGAAACAAGGTAACTCCTGTCCCTCAGCAATCCGCCACCACAAAGTTCATCAAAACCCGGTATCCCGGTGGGTACACGCTCCAGCATGGTTATCACGTCTTTCTATCATAAACCTTAAAGCTTAAATTGTTTACGCATCATCATCCTATCATGAGGAAAGTTACCGTTTCTCTGATAAAAGCAGACGTTGGCAGTGTTGCCGGACACACGACAGTTCCCGATGAACTGAAAAAAGCAGCAGAGGAGAATCTTAGAGAAGCCGTTGATTCAGGTTTAATTATTGATTTTAGAGTATTCAATGCCGGTGATGACCTTGAACTGCTTATGACTCATGAAAAGGGTGTTGATAGTGAAGAAATTCACAGGCTCGCCTGGGAGACTTTTGAAAAAGCTGCAGATATTGCCAAACAGCTAAAACTTTATGGTGCAGGGCAGGATTTATTGAAAGATGCTTTTTCAGGCAACGTAAGGGGTTTGGGGCCGGGTGTGGCTGAAATGGAGTTTACAGAAAGAAAAGCTGAACCGGTTATTGCCTTCATGATGGATAAAACCGAACCCGGAGCATTTAACATGCCCATATTCAGGATATTTGCGGATCCCTTTAACACTGCAGGACTGGTTATTGACCCCTCAATGCATCAGGGGTTTGTTTTCGAAATATGGGATGTTAAGGAGAGCAAAAGGGTTTTTATGAAATCTCCTGAGGAGATGTACGACATCCTTGCCCTCATCGGCGGAAAGAGCAGATTTGTTATTAAGAGGGTGTTTCCGAAGGAAGGAGGAAAGCTCCCGGCTGATGAGCCTGTTGCGGTAATCAGCACGGAAAAACTTTACCAGGTTGCTGGAGAATATGTTGGTAAGGATGACCCCGTTGCCTTGGTTAGAGCTCAAAGCGGATTACCGGCAGTGGGGGAGGTTCTTGAGGCTTTCGCCTTTCCCCATCTCGTCAGCGGGTGGATGAGAGGAAGCCATAACGGACCCATCATGCCCGTGCCATTCAGATACTCAAAGTGCACACGCTTTGATGGCCCCCCACGCTGCATAGCTGCTGGATTCCAGCTTGCAAACGGAAAAATTGTAGGGCCGGTTGACATGTTTGACGATCCCGCCTTTGACTATACAAGGCAGAAGGCAATGGAGATTGCAGAATACATGCGCCGTCATGGGCCCTTTGAACCGCACAGATTGTCGAGCGAGGACATGGAGTACACAACACTTCCAAAAGTGCTTGAAAAACTGAAGGAAAGATTTGAAGATATTTGATGAAGCACGTCTTCTGGCACGGAATGGCTGAGGAGGAAAAAATAGATTACCTGAAGAAGTTCAGCGTGGCAGTTGTGGGAAGCAGAATGCTCATGGAGATACTTTGGAGGAGTGGAGTTGGGTGTATAAGGTACATCTCGGACTACATCACCCCTCTTGACTCAAGACTTGACTGCACCATTGATCCGCTGGAAGCAAACAACTACGATATCGTGCATCCGATGTCGCCAGATTCGTGTGTCATCTCCTACCTCTACCCTGAAAGCGAGTCAGAGCTCAGAAAGCTTCTTAGAGGCATTGATGTTGTTGTCGCACACAAAAACATCGAGGTTATGGCGGAAATTGCGGAGAAAATAGGTGCCCCCTTCATTCCAGACATCATAACCACCTTTTTGCCCGATGGGGTTAAATTCTGGGAGGTTGAGTATCCGGAGGTAAAAAGAGATCCGATTTCATACGCTTTAACCTGCAGCATTCAGGCTGGAGAGGTTTTGAGGGTGTTCACAGGCTATCATCTCCCGACAATCGCTCCCGAAGCTTACATTGTGGATGTCAGAAGTGAGAACTATCTGCGGAAGATATCACTCAGGGTGAAATAATATGGATTACGGAGATCTTGGATTAAAGGTCGGAATAGAGATACACCAGCAGCTTGACACCAAACACAAACTTTTCTGCTTCTGCCCGACTGCAGCAAGAGAGGTTGAAGACTCGAATTTTGAATTTTTCAGATATCTCAGACTGAAGAGAAGTGAAATCGGAGAAGAAGACAGGGCCGCAAAGGAGGAGGTTGAAAGGAGCAGGAGGTTTATATACAAATACTACGATTCCACCTGCCTTGTTGAGGCTGATGAGGAACCGCCAAGAGAGCTCAACAGAGAAGCTTTGCTGATAGCGATTCAGGTGGCAAAGATGCTGAACATGGAGGTTGTTGATGAGGTACACGTTATGAGAAAGATAGTCATTGACGGTAGCAACACCACCGGATTTCAGAGAACTGCTTTAGTGGCATTTGGTGGCTTTCTGGAGGTTGAGGGGAGAAGGATTGGTATTTCCACTCTCTGCTTAGAAGAGGAGGCATGCAGAAAAATTGAAGAAGGGGAAGGGTACGCTGTTTACTCACTCGACAGGCTCGGAATACCTCTCGTCGAAATAGGCACTGATCCGGACATAGACTCTCCTGAAATGGCAAAAAAGGTGGCTGCAAGGCTTGGAATGATTCTCAGATCAACTGGAAAAGTTAAGAGGGGTTTAGGAACGATAAGGCAGGATGTAAACATCAGCATAAGGGATGGGGCGAGAGTTGAAATTAAGGGCGTGCAGGAACTCGATATTCTCGATAAGATTGTTGAGTACGAGGTTTTGAGGCAGGTTAATCTTTTAAAAATAAAGGAAGAGCTTAAAGAGAGAGGAGCAGAGGTTAAGGAGGAAATTTTTGACGTTACGAAGGTATTCGAGAATACGAGGTCAAAGATAATTAAAAACAAGACAGTCAAAGCCATACTTCTGAAGAACTTTGCTGGTATCGTTGGAAGGGAAATCCAGCCGGGCAGGAGGCTTGGAACTGAGTTTGCAGACATTGCAAAAACTTACGGTTTGGGCGGTATTTTCCACACTGACGAGCTTCCCGGTTACGGCATTAGTGAGGAGGAGGTAAGGAGGCTCAGAGAGTTTGCTGGAGCGGAAGAAAGTGATGCAGTTGTTATTGCTGCAGGAGATGCGGTGAGAGTTGAAAAAGCTCTGAAAAGAATCATAGAGAGGGCGAAATTCTGCCTTACTGGCGTTCCGGAGGAGACGAGAAAAGCCAACGAAGATGGCACAACTTCCTATCTCCGTCCATTACCCGGAGCTGCGAGAATGTATCCGGAAACAGATGTTCCCCCCGTTGTTATAACTGAAGAGATGCTGAATGTAGAGATTCCCGAACTGATAGAGGACAGGGCGAAGAGATATGAAAGGCTTCTGCCAAAAGACCTCGCCTGGGAAATTGCGGATTCTCCGTATTACAGGATTTTTGAGGAATACTCGGAAAAGTTGCAGCCAACTGTTGTTGCGAGAGTGCTGCATCTTGTCCCGGCAACGCTCAGGAAGGAGGGGGTTGATGTCGAAAAGCTTGAAGAGGAACACTACAGGCTCGTGCTCGACATGATTCTCAGAGGTGAAATCGCCAAGGAGGGGGCAGAAGAAGCTCTTAAACTGCTTTCTGAGAACCCCAGCTATACAGCTGAGGATCTGAAGGAGAAAATCGGTGGGGCTGAGGATATCGACAGCTTCATAGCGAAGCTGATAGAGGAGAAGGCTGATTTGATTGCCGAAAGGGGAGAGGCTGCATTCAAGCCGCTGATGGGTATTGTCATGAAGGAATTCAGGGGAAAGGTTGATGGTAAAGTCCTTGCAGAGAAGCTGAAAAAGGCTATCAGGGACTTTCTCTCATGATAAGGTGGATGTAGCCGTGGCGATCTACGCATTACCTGAATTCGATGGTGAAAGCAGAAGGGCAAGCAGAATTTACGCGAGTGCAAGGTATCCCTCAAGGCAGGAGGGAAACATATTCTTTGATTCTGAAGAAGTCCCGAATTTGAAATATGCTGATGAGATGCCGTTAAGGCTCAGGTCTTTTTATTCAGTCGTTGCTTTCCGGCCATCCCACATATTCCTTTCCCGCGATGTTCTTGGTGGAAAACCTCTCTACTATGGCAGCGACATGAGCATTTCGTCCTTTAAGTCGTACATCGACGGAGAGATTTACGAGGTGCTGCCAGGAGAAGTGCTCAAAATGGACTACACAGGGGAGATTCTGGAAAGAAAGAAGTACGCTTTTGAGGATGTTTTTAAAGCCGGTCAGGCTGATGCTGACGAGATGGCTGAGAAGATTCTGCAATCTCTGAGAAGCTGCAAACCGAGAGTTGGGTGCGTCGCCTTCTCCGGAGGGCTTGACTCATCTCTGCTCGCATCCCTCTATGATCTGCCTCTTGTCTCTGTAACGGCAAGCAAAACCGAGGAGGAGTGGGTGAGAGAGGCTGCAAGGATGCTTGGTAGGGAGATCGAGATACTGAGGGTTGGAGAGGATGAAGTAAGGAATGCTGTTCAGGCAGTGATTAAAGCAATTGAAACCGACGACTTCCTCCAGCTTTCCATTGCTGTTCCCGTTTACCTTACAATGCAGTTTGCCAAAACGCTCGGCTTTACGGAGATAGTTTTCGGGCAGGGTGCAGATGAGCTTTTTGGAGGTTACAAGAGATACGAAAATCTGGACAGATACGAGCTTGAAGATGCCCTGATAAAAGACCTGAAGTCCATAGGAGAATCCAACCTTGTTAGAGATAACAAACTGGCTTACAAGAGCGAGATAAAGCTGGTGACACCTTACCTGAGCTGGGATGTTATTGATGCTGCTCTGAAAATACCTCCAGAATACAAGGTGAGGAGAGAAAACGGGAAGATTGTAAGAAAGTATATTCTGAGGAAAATGGCCGAGAATTTCCTCCCGGAGGGGATAGCATGGAGGGAAAAGAAAGCAATTCAGTACTCAACCGGAATAGCGAAGATTTTGAAGAAGTATCTGTAGATTGCTTTGATGGAAAATCATTTTGCGGGAAGTGCTGCATTGATACTGAAATGCCCCTCACTGAAGAAGATATCATCAGAATAGAAACTCTGGGATACTCAAGAAGTGATTTCACTGTAAGAGAAGCTGGAATCGTAAGGCTGAGAAATGTAAACGGAAAGTGCTTCTTTCTCGACCCCCAGAACAGATGCAGAATCTACAGTTATCGTCCGAAGGGATGCAGACTTTATCCTGCGGTTTTTAACGGTGAAAAGGTTGTTGCGGATTCGATATGTCCAAGACGAGATAACATCATCATAGATGAGAAGGCAAAAAAGAGACTTCTGGAACTGATTGAGGAAATTTACGGATTGAAAGAATAGGCACAAAAGTTTTTCTTCTGGAGAAGGAACAAAATCTATGTTCTTTACCGACTGGGAAGGGCCCTGGATACTCACGGATTTTGCCCTCGAATTGTGCATGGCTGTTTTCAACAATGCAAGGTTCTTCAGCAATCTCAGCGAGTACGACGATTATCTGGCGTATGAGGTTAAAAGAGGGGGGTATGAAGCTGGATACACTCTAAAACTTCTTACCCCATTTCTTGCTGCAGCGGGGATAAAAAACAGGGATGTTGAGAGAATTGCCAAACTTTCAGCAAGGTTCGTTCCGGATGCTGAAAGAGCGATGGCAAGGCTGCAGGAGAGGTGGACGGCAGTGGTGATATCCACTTCCTACACACAGTATCTGAAGAAGACCGCAGAAATGATTGGCCTTAAAGGAAATTTGCACGGCACTGAGGTTGATTTTGACAGCATAAGCCTTCCAGAAAGCCTGAGGAAGGAGCTTCTCAATATGGTTGATGTCATAGCCTCACTGAGCGGAGAAGAGCTTTTCAGAGAGCTTGACAGTCTTTTCTCCCATGAAGCTATCAAAGGAGTGGTTGAATCTGTCAAAGCCATTGGTGCTGGAGAGAAGGCAGAGATTGTAAAGATTTACTGTGAGTCAAAAGGTATCGACTTTCCTGTTGTTGTTGGGGATAGCATAAGCGACTACAAGATGTTCGAGGTTGCCAGAAGCATGGGAGGAGTGGCAATAGCCTTCAACGGGAATGAGTACGCTCTGAAACATGCTGATGTTGCGGTAATCAGCTCCACCGCCATTAGCGAGGCGGAGGTGATAGAGCTGTTCATGGAAAAGAGAGAAAAGGCTTTTGACATTCTCTCGAAAATAAGCATTCCCGAAACAGAAATATATATAATCGAGAACTCAGATTTTGCTGAAGTCCTTGAGAAGTCGAAGAGAATGAGGGTCAGGCTTAGAGGTCTGGCGGGAGAACTCGGTTAGGGTGGTGTGATGAAAGCCGTCGGTATTCTCGGCTCACCAAGAAAGTACGGCAACACGTCAAAGATGCTCGATGCCGTGCTAAAGGAACTCGAAGAAAGGGGATTTGAGACGGAAAAGGTACATCTGTCCTCGAAGAGGATTAACTACTGCACAGGATGCGGTACATGCCTGGCGAAGAAAGATTGCATTCAGAAGGATGACATGGTGGAGATGAAAAGGCTTGTCGAGGAGAGTGATGCTGTAATTCTCGCATCTCCTGTTTACTATCTCAACGTAACTGCACAGATGAAAACATTCATCGACAGAATGTTAGCATACGGCCACAGACCAACTCTTCAGGGCAAATATGGTGGCAGCATAGTCGTGTATGCAGGGGTCGGTAAACCGGAAGAGGTTGCAGGGTATCTCAACAGGGTGCTTAAAGCCTGGGGAATAGTGCCAGTGGGCTACGCCATAGGTTTCGGTGTGCTGCCCGGAGAGGTTGGACAGGAGGATCTGGAAAAGGCATCTTTGCTTGGCAAGAATATTGCAGAGGCTTTCGAGAAAAAATACAGAGCGAAGCCGACTGAGGATGATTTCGAGCTTCAAAGGCAGCTTCTAACTCTTATAAAGAACTATGGAAACCTCATGAAAGCTGACTACGAGTTCTGGAAGGAAAAGGGGTTTATTTAATTCTTATTCTGCTGCCCTCAAACCTCACAACCTCTCCGAGGAACGAGTTTATAACGTAAGCATTGCTTTTTTGATGCATCGTGACCTTGCTGGTCGTGTATTCCGTTCTACCATCAGCCATTGCCGCAAAAGGCATTATTTGATCAGCCAGATGGGCATCAAAGGCTGCCTCTGACTTCAGCTCCATGTAAAGACTCTCTGCAGCCTCCAGACCAACAACCTCTGCTCTTTTCCCCTTCTCTCCAAGAGCACTGCTTCCCTTGTATCCATTCCAGAGAACTATCCCGCTACCCGTAGATAAACCATTTAGCACCTCTATCTTTATCTCTGCCCTTATTCCTCTCTCCTCCAGGAATTCTCTCGCCGAATTTGCCTGTCTTACAGCAACATGCTCCGGAAGGTTCTGACAGTGACTTACACCCTTGACAATTTCATCAAGCCTCTCAAAAATCACACCCCTCATTTCAGATGGCTTTACCTCCAGCCTCACAGCACCACCGCCCTTGGGATAGTAACCCCTCCTCAGAACCTGAAGCTGGCATTCAGCGTTCATCTCTCTCAGAGCCTTCAAGGTCACGTTTTTGAAGTAATCCACCGGTGGAGCCCATGCCACATCAGTCCCACCAGTAACCGTAACTCTGCTTTCCCTGTCTGCGAAGAGAAGGGGAAGCAGAATCGTCTGAAAGATTAGCGTTACGCTTCCCGCAGTACCTATGTCGATTCTGTACTCTCCGCCCCTCACGATTCCCGGCCTGAAGATAACCTCAGTGGAGCCGAGCCTTAAACCCTCCACCTCAGCACCGCTGATGATTTTGGCAGCCTCGATACCTTTCAAATGCTGTGCAGCCAGTCCTGGCTTTGGACGGTTGGCTCTGATTTTTTTAATCCTCACGGCCTTTCCGGTTACACATGAAAGTGCCACAGCAGTTCTCAGTATCTGCCCTCCCCCCTCTCCAAAACTACCGTCTATTTCGATCACAAAAATAGTAGGAAATAAGGCAAAAAAGCTTACTCTTCTTCCACCTCTTCTTTGTGTGCAACATACTGCGTTATTATTCCCGTTATAACCAGGGTGAACCAGAGGAGGTTGAAGTACATGTTTGAGAAGATCATGTCAAATGTTCTTCTTGGATCTGCAATTACATCGTAGATGTGCATTCCCGTTATACCCATATGCACGGCAAGGGCGATTGATGAGGCTCCTAAAACAGAAGTTATTATAACGGTCATAGGCTTCTCGACGAAGAGGTTTATCAGCCCGAAGAGTGCAGCCAAAGCGAGTGCGTAAATCTGGTACTCTGGAAGAAAATAAAGACCGGCAAAGTAGCCGAAAACCGCTCCTGTAGCGATGAGACCAAACTCATCAATGAGGGCAAAAAGCACAGCACCTGCCAGAGCGGATGCGAGTATAGCTACAACCGCGTTCTCGTAGTAGTTCACGACAATGTAAATACCTGCAAGTACGCCGATAAGGAAACCTATTACTGCTGAATAAACTCTGAAAATTCTGTAACCGATAAGGCAGAGTGCAAGGCCTATAACAACAAGTGAACTCAGAACGGCTGGTTGACTTGTTAGCAGTTCTGCGATCTCAATTAGCTGCATGACATCAAATAGTTATTTTGGTATATAAGCTTTTGGTCTATACACTATGCTTTTCCTCTTGATTCTCCGTGTATGATTGCAGAGGCCACAAGATGTGCTATGCGAACGGGTTCTGGCATGTTTCCCCTGAGCGTAGCTGCACCAACAAGCTCCCTTGCCTCATCAAAACTCAGACCCGCAGTCTGAATGTAAAGTTTCCCGGCCTTACGAATTTCTCCCGCTCTCTCAGCTATTCTCTTTCTTATGGAGTAATTTTCAAGATTTCTCATTGCTGAATCAAACTCTTCCATGTCCGGCTTTCTTCGCATTACAACAACCACAGGGGTTTCTGTTTCTTCGTAAACTTTCTGAATGTCCACCAGATTAAACCCTCCCAAGGTGATACCGGGAAGAAAAATGCACTTTATCTGCTTTCCAAATTTTGACTTCTTCAGCATGCCAACAATCTTCTCCGTTGCGTCAAGACCGTCAATTTCTATCTCAGCATACATGAAACCCTCAACGTATCCTTCGCAGGTCACGCATCCAACAACACAGCATTTTGTCTCGTCAAAGCTATCATCTATGCCGAGAAACCTCCACTTTTTCATAAAGCTTATTGACAGCTTGCATTATTAACTCTATGGATGATGTCGTGAAGTTCATTCATGAAACTGGTTCGCTTAAATTAATACCGAGATCCGGATGGCTTAAGCTGGGAATCAAACTTCCCGAAAGTGTTGCGGAGCACAGCTTCAGGACGGCAGTAATAGCGTTTGTACTCGCAGTTAAAAGCGGTGAAAGTCTTGAAAAGGCGTGTAAGGCTGCAACCGCCGCTCTTTTCCATGATTTACACGAGACAAGAACGATGGATTTACACATGCTGGCTCAGCATTACGTGAGTTGCGACAGGGAGAGGGCAAAAAAGGAACAGCTTTCCTGGATGGAGTTCCAGCCCGATTTTTCCGATGTTGAGATATACGTTAAAGATGCCGACAAACTCGAGCTTGCCTTTCAGGCTGTTGAGTATGGAGAGCAATCAAGATATGCGATAAAATTTGCGGAAAAGGTTGAGCTAAAAACAGAAGTGGCCAGAAAAATATATGCGGCTTTAATGGAAAGGAAAGACCCGGTATGGTGGAGATGAAGTTTCTGACTGACAGAATGCTTGGAAAGCTGACGAGATGGTTGAGGATCTCAGGCTACGACACAGTAAGCGTATCCGAGCTGGAATTTGATGGTGAAGAGGATGAATTTATGCTTAAAAACTTCCGGGAAAGAATCCTGCTTACAAAAGACAGAGAACTTTACAGAAAAAGTTTAAAGGATGGGAGAAAGGCGATTTTGATAAGTTCGGACTCCATAGAGGGACAGATGAGGGAGTTGATGGAAAGAGGTGTGAGGTTTCAGATAGTAATGGACAGGTGCAGCCTTTGCAACACCTTACTAAGAAAACCGAGCACGGATGAGGCGGTTGAGGTTGTTGTAAGGGAAAAACTTCCGGAAGATATGCTTAAAATGGAGCTGTGGTACTGCGAGAAGTGTAAAAAACTCTACTGGATGGGGGGACACTGGAAAAACATGACGAGGTTTTTGAGAAAAGTTGAAAAATAAATTACCTGCCCCTTCTTTCCTTAGATTTGGGTCTCAAACCTTTATAACCACATTTCCTGCAAACTTTAGCCTTCATCGGGTTCCTCGCGTTGCATCTCATGCAGATTTTCACGTTGAACAGCCTTGCCTCAGCTTCTGGGAATCTTGCCATGACTCAAGCAGAATTAGACTGTATTTAAGCTTTTTTGGAGAAAGGCTTATTAGCAGAAAAATAACATTAATTCATGTATCTTCTTAAGGTGAGAGTTGACCAGCATCGCTGTTCTCTTGCAGTTGCAACCAAAAATTGCCCGGTAAGGGCTGAAATAATTTCTTACATCCTCTTAAATGATGAAGATGCTTTGTTTCTTGTCAGAATAACTGATGCCGAGTACGTTACAGATTACATCAGAGAAGTTGAAACGCATCCCAACACCAAGTTCATTCAGGTTCTTGAGAAAACACCAATAGAGGCGAGCTTTATAGCTGTCGTGAGCGACACTACAGGCATTAAGGCTTTTGAGAACTCCTACTGCTTTATAAAGACCCCCATAATTGTTGAGAATGGAAGCAAGATTTACGAGATTATCGTTCCGAGCACGAGTTACCTTCCCAAGGCTTATGCCAACCTGAACAACGTTGGTGAGTGGAAGGTTATTGAAATAAGGAGTATCGGGGAGAGGAGAGCCGGGATGACAGAGGGGCAGAGAAGGGCTTTAAAAGTTGCATACGACCTTGGATACTTCTCCGAAAGGAGGAAAGTTACAATCAACGATATAGCCATGGCTCTGGGAGTTGCAAAGAGTACTGCCCACAAACATCTGAAAATTGCGATTTCGAAGCTTGTAGAGCACTACATTCAGGAAAAGGAGCTCGAAAAGTCTTTCGAGTTGTTTTAGATTATTATCATCTGGTTATGACTAAGGACATATCCGCAGATTTTCTGGAATAATTCTCATTCAATTCCTGGACATATCGACTTGTTTCCAACCACATGTACGCCAAAAGGATGATGGTTAGTCATGACCATTATACTTCATGGCAGATGAAGTAGTTGAGAAAATGGTGAAGGAAGCGATGGCCGCCCAGTGGGCGGATGTGAACGTGATTAAGGAGAAGAGAGGAAAAGAATTCGTAATCGACGATGTAAAGCCATACGTGGATGCAGTAAACAAAATGAAAGCTGCTGGAAACCAGAGTAAGGCGGTTATAAGGCTGCACGTTGATTCAGTGAATGCGCACTATGAGATTCTCAGAAGTCTGACCAAGACTGTAAGACCAGAAGATGACCCGTTTGTGGAGCACTACCAGACTCCCGCAATTATGGAGATTCTTTACGAGGAGGATGAAAGCTTCAGAAAGAGTGTTGAAAAGTTCATTGAGGGTGTTGAGAGGGCTGAAGCTCTTGTTGGCCTTGAGGTTGTCAGAAGATACGGAGGGTTTTATGGGCCCACGTGTGTTGTTGATTTCGCCCTGATACCCGGAAGCACGAGCAATATTGTTAACAGAATACTCAAGACGGTTGACATTCCCAAAGAACATGCTCAGGCAATTCTTGCGTCAAAATCATGGGGGATGAACACATCATACGGTTTCGGTGAGGTTTTTGCAAGGGAGATCGAGAATGGAGCTACGTTGAGTGATGCGATAAGGAAGGAAATAGAAATGATAAAACTCGTCTATAACCAGCCAGTGGAGGCTCAGGCCAGGCTGATGGATGAGCATGGTCACCAGAGCTTCGACGTAAGAAAATACATGTCTGAATACAAGAACCGCATGAAGGGGGCCGTGAAGGAAGCCATTGATGATGGAGTCCACTACGGAAACATTGTTACAGTCCCGGCTTACTGCGTTGGTGATGCTGCTCACCACATCGCTCAGTCAACATTCAACATGTGCAAGGATGACGTTGTGATGGCTGTTATAGAGGCAACGAGTGCTGTGATGGATTCCACGCTTAACGCGAATCTGGAAAAGTTTAAGAACGAGTACCAGCCTCTTAGCGTTGCAACTGGCTCAGGAGCTGTTGCTGTTGAGTACATCCTCGAGCTTGACGGATTTAACGCACCCATGATCGTGGATTTGCTGACGAAGAGGTTCCACAACTATGTCCAGCTCTATCCAACGAGGGGTGGTGCGGCAGAACTGCACAACCACGACTTCATGGACATGATATACAGGGGGTGGAAGTACATTGACAGGGCGAGAAGAAGCAAAAACGGTGCTGAAACGAAACTTGTTCCAAAGATCGGCGAGTTTGAGGTCAACCTCGATCCGATTCACGAGAATGAGGTGCTGATGAACCCGCAGCGCTATGCATATCCAGGATGCGCTATCAGCGTGAGATTCTCCGCCCTGATGAGGCTTGCAGACTATCCGTGTCTGCTCACAAGCGAGCCTGTTACGGCTACAATGATGACGAACATAATCGCCTTGCACAAGGAGAAACCAGCCTCACCGGCAAGAGTCTGCAAGGACTGCGCCACTGCTGCCCTCGTCGACTTCAGACATGCATACTGCCAGTGGAAAGAGGCCGTTTAATCTTTCTTTTTTTAGGTGGTGTGCATGAAGTGCTACATCTGCATGGAGCAGGGCAGAAACACGGATGCTGTTGCAATTTGCATAGTTTGTGGCATGGGCGTTTGCATGGAGCACCTTGTCAGAGAGGAGGTTCCGCTCTGGAAGGGAGACTATCCGTTCCCGGCAAGGAAAATGAAGAAGACTGTTCCGAGAATTCTCTGTGTTATCTGTCATGAAGCCTATCAGGAGGAGTAAAAATGACTCTTGCAAAGCGTTTCACGGCTGAGGTTCTGGGAACCTTCATTTTGGTCTTCTTTGGCCCCGGTGCCGCTGTTATAACACTGATGATAGCCAGTGGTGCTGAGAGGCCGAATGAATTCAACATAGGCATTGGCGCTCTCGGAGGGCTGGGAGACTGGCTGGCTGTGGGAATGGCATTCGCAATCGCAATTGCTGCCGTGATTTATTCCCTTGGAAGGATAAGCGGTGCCCACATAAATCCCGCAGTCACGATTGCGCTCTGGAGCATTGGAAAGTTTCCGGGGAAAGAAGTTGTCCCGTACATCGTGGCGCAGTTAACCGGAGCCGCACTCGGCAGCTTGCTTTTCCTCGCCTGTGCCGGTCCTGCTGCTGCGACCATTGGTGGTTTGGGGGCCACGGCACCTTTTCCTGGAATAAGTTACGGACAGGCCATACTAACTGAAGCAATCGGCACATTCCTGCTGATGCTGGTCATTATGGGTATTGCGGTTGATGAAAGAGCCCCTCCGGGATTTGCGGGTTTAATAATTGGTCTGACGGTTGGAGGAATCATCATAACAATCGGCAACATAACGGGCTCATCGCTAAACCCTGCAAGAACCTTTGGGCCATATCTGGGCGACTCGCTTGTGGGAATAAATCTCTGGCAGTACTTCCCGATTTATGTTATTGGACCAATAGCCGGAGCAGTGGCAGCTGCCTGGATTTACAGATATCTGGCAGGAGAATAACCTTATTTTTTTAACAGCAGATCCATAAGTCTGAGCCCGTCAAAAAGCCTGAATTTTCCTTTTTTGCAGCTTTTTTCTGTGTAAAACCTGACCTCATCTCTCTCAATTCCATACAAAGCGAACGGAACCGGTTCGGCAACATGCGTTTTAACCTTTACAGGAGTTGGATGATCCGGAAGAAGCAAAATTTTTGTTTCATCAAGGTCAATTTTGTCCAGCAGCTTCCCCACAATTTTGCTGTCGTAAAGCTCAATAGCCTCGACCTTGAGTTCCGCATTTCCCTCATGGCTTACCTCATCTATCCCCTCCGTATGCAAAACAACGAAATCGTACTTTTCCAGCGCTCTCACAGTTTCCCTCACAAGTCCCCTGTAGTTTGTGTCTATGTAGCCAGTAATGCCCTCAACTTTAAGAACATCCATGCCGACACCCCTCGCAATTCCCTCAAGGAGATCCACTTCTGAAATCATAGCCCCCCTGAAACCGAACCTCTGCTCAAAGTTCGGGAAGGATGGCATCCTTCCCCCACCCCACGGCCATATCATGTTTGCTTTCTCCGTTATTTCGGGAATTATCTCCGCAGACCAATCTATAAGTTGTCTCAACAATCCGGCAAGTTCTCCTCCAGAGGGCAGGTATTCCTTTATCTTTTTTCCCGTTATATCGTGCGGAGGGAATGTTTTAACGCTCTCTTTGAAGTTCTTGTTGACAACAAGCAGATTCCGGTAGCTCTTGCCGGCATAAAACTCTACGAAATCATGGGGTTTTTTCGCGTTAAGCTCCCTGATAACCCTCTTTGCCTCCTCATCGCTAATTCTTCCGCCCGAGTAATCGGCCATCACTCCGTTTTCCACTCTAACGAGATTGCAGCGAAATACGTTTTCTCCCCTCACACCTTTCGCCAAAGCCTCAATCGGACCCCTGCCTGTGTAATATTTTTTCACATCAACTCCCAAAATTGTGAGATTCGCAACATCACTTCCCGGTTCAAAGCCTTCAGGAACGGTTTTTGCCATCCCGCAAACTCCTTCTCTGGCAATGAAGTCCATGTTCTCCGTCTCAGCAACTTCAAGTGGCGTTCTGTTGTCAAGCTCCTCAACTTCCCAGTCAGCCATTCCATCCGGAATCAGGAGGAGATATTTCATAACAGATCTCCCGTGTCAAAAATACTGCTGAGATCAATTTCAAAAGCGATGACAGGCATGGTCAGATCAAATGCTTCAAGAACTTCAGGGTGAATTTCTCCAAAAATTCCAGCTTTCCTGCCATTGATAACTATCTCACCCCTCCTGCCATCTATAAAAGCCTCATCATCCGACTCTTTAACGTTCCATGATAAATCAAGCTCCCTCATCACCGCCTGAACATAGCTTCTCATCTCCGAAAAGTTCGCTCTGGAGTGGGTGATGCATGCGGCAAGATGGAGTCTGTTCCTGATGCCAACAACCACGTCTCCAACTTCAAACACCATCTGTGGCATTTCATGGTGCTTGTTGTAGGATAGAAGCTCAAGAAGCTTCGGAAGCAGTGAGGTTCTCAGAATTGTGTGCTCGGTAGTTAAAGGATGCATCACCGGAACATGGTCCTTCCATGGTTCTCCTTTTCTCTTCATTTTCTCATACATTACAGCCTCATTCGTCAGGGTGAACGTTATAACTTCCGTAAATCCAAGACCAATCATTATCTCCTTAACAAGACTCCTAAGGTCGTTCCAGGGATGGGTTTTGCCAAAAGTTAGCGTGGGGGGAATTTCAGGTTTTATGTTCTCGTAACCGTAACCTATCGCCACGTCTTCTATTAAATCCCACTCATGCATTATATCCGCCCTGTAAGGAGGAATTCCCACCCTCAGCTTCTTATCCAGAATCTCGCATGAAAACCTCATCTTTTCGAGTGCATCCTTGATCTCATCAGGGGATAAGCTCAAACCGAGCAGGGAGTTAACCTCTTCAATATCCAGTTCCATGAACCTGACATTGAGGCTGGGTGTTGTCTCCCTCCTGTCAGGATATATCACTTCAACACTCTCAATTCTTCCCCCTCTGTCTGCAAGCATGCAGGCGAGGATCGCTATTGCTCTGTCAACGTTCTCACCAAATCCCGTAACATCAATAAAGAGGTCTCTTGTTTTTTCAGTAACTCTCGTTTTTTCGGCGTTTATTATAGGCGGGAAGGAAATGACCTCATTCTTCGAGTCAACAATCATCGGGTACCTGTCCTTTCCCTGGAGAATGTAGGAGTACGCTTTGCCCTTTGGATGCTTTTCAAGAATTTCTGCAACCGTCATCTCTCTATCGAAATCAAGAGGGATGAAGGAGAAACCAGCATCCACGGCCATGTAGCGGAGGGGGAAGTAAACCTTGCTTAAATCGTGAACACCGATGGCCATCTTCCTCCTGTTCCTCCCTATCGTCCAGTGCAGGTCTTCCTGAACTTCCATCAGACTTCTGATAACTTCGTCGGTCATATCAATGCCTCTAACAACACATCCAACAATTCTCGGTCTTACGGAAAGCACGCTCTCCTCAACAGTAATTGTCCAGTCTCCCTTTACTGCAGAGTAGCTTTTGAGTCCTTTCTCAATGCCCAGAAAGCCTCTTAAAGCTCTCACAACCCCCTCAATACTGTAGAGATCAGGTCGATTTGGGAAAAATTCGACATCAATGTGATCCTCCTCCACTCTCTCGATATCGCAACCAATCATTGGGAGTCGCTTCAGAATGGTTTCTCTGTCAGCTCCAACAAGCCTTTCAAGTTCATCCCAGTACAGCGTGACAACTGGCATTGGATTTTGCTTGAAGTTGAGGTTAAAATTTTTTGGGTTGCAGAATACCTTGAGGCTTCAAGAATTTTTAAACAACCGCCTTAGCTACGTACTTTTCTATAAGCTCCTTTAGCGTTCTTCTCGTAAAAGGTTTCTCCAGAACTTCTAATGCGCCGTTTTCAAGCATCTCCTTTCCCCTGCTTCTCGCAAACGCTGTTAAAGCTACAATTTTGGCATTTGGATCGAAGCTTAATATTTTCTTGGTTGCCTCTACACCGTCCATTACGGGCATTGAGATGTCCATCAAAACGAGATCAGGCTTGAACATCTTGTATGCTCTAACGGCCTCTTCACCATTGGATGCTTCAATGACATCATAGTCCTTGAGCATGATTTTCACTATCTCTCTTATGCTGTCATCATCATCAACGATCAGAAGCATCGGCCTCACCATCATTACTATTGTAATCTACAAACTTAAAAAACTTTTCCTTTCACTTTCGGAACTAAACTAATTTCAGAACTCTTCCAACTCTCAAACCACTCTCAAGCACCTCTTCACCTCTCAGATAGACTCTTTCAGGAAAGATAGCCTCAAATCCCTCAAAAGGACTCCAGCCGCATTTTGAGTGCAAATCTTCAGCCCTTATCTCCCTGATATTTTTGAGGTTGAATACCGCAAAATTTGCAAAGTTCCCGATTTCAATCTCCCCGTATCCCTTAAATCCGAAAATTCTTGCCGGGTTTGATGCAATTTTCTCGACAAGAGATTTGAAAGATACGTAGCCCTTTGAAGCCATGTTAACCAAAATGGGATACATGGTCTCAACTCCGGGAAATCCGGAAGCACCGAGCTCTTTGTCTTCAAGCGTGTGAGGTGCGTGATCAGAAGCCAGCACATCAATACGATGGAAGTTCCTGAAGAGCCAGTTCGCATCCTCCTTTTCCCTCAGGGGCGGGTTTACGTTGACCAGCTTTCCGATTCTTGGATAATCATCAACGCTGAGTAGCATGTGGTGAGGTGTCACTTCAAAGGTGGAATTGCTGCTCAGTATTCTTCTTGCAGAATCTTTTGTGGAGATATGGCAGAAGTGAAAGTTACCGATCTCAACAAGCTTTTCAACAGCCAAGACCTCAGCTTCTTTCCTTCTGAAAACGAAATTGGGTGATCCATTTGCCACGTATGCAGGGTCTTCAGCATGAACTGTGAAAACAACTCTCCCGAACCTTTCATAAACTTTCTGAAGAGTTTCATAGCTTATTTGCAGATCCTCGTTATCGTGCTGAATGAACACCTCCCCCACAGCCGGAATGAAATACCTTTCCGAAATTTTTCTGATAATTTCCCCAAGATTTTTGTGGTTGGAGTTTGTCAGGGCAAGGTTCAGTGAATAATCCACATAGGCGTATTTTTCAGCTTTTTCCATCCTTTGAAAGTATACTTTTGCATTATCAACAGGAGGTTTGGTGTTTGGCTGGTCAACTACAAGGCAGATTCCACCGTGAAGAGCTGACAGCGTTCCGGTTTCAATTGTTTCCTTTTTCTTCTCCGCAAAGTCCCTGAAATGCACATGAACATCTATGCCCGCAGGAAGTATGATTCCTTCAACCCTCTTACCCTCAACAAGCTTTCCAATTTTCTTTATCCTGCCATTCTCTATCTCTATTCCCGCCTCTATAAATTCTCCCCGATAGAAAATTTTACCTGCTATCATTCAAAAGCTCCTCAAACTGCCTCACAGCTCTTTTCACCTTTTCCTCATCCTTTCCCGAGAACTTAACCATAACATAGCCCGGTTTTGGATAAGAACCAATATTAACCTCTGGATTATCCTTCACAACCTTGTTAAGCTTGTCAACGATTTTAACCTCAAAACCGCTAACTTTCACGATTTCCTCATGATAACTGGCTTTCTCAAACCTTTGCAGGATTTTTTCAAATGTATTTTCCATCTCTGCCGGAACTCCTGGCATAACGGCAACATTCCCAACAATGAATGCCGGAGCGGCACCAACATCATTCCATACAATTTCACTTCCTTCAGGGACAGATGAAATCTTTCTGACAGCTTCCTCATTTGAGCTGAGTTTGCTTAGCCATTCGTAAACTTCTCTGTTTACAACAAGCTTTCTGTTTAACGCCTTTGCAATCCCCTCTGCAGTAACATCATCATGGGTTGCTCCAAGGCCGCCAGTGACCAGAACGAAATCAGCCTCATTCGAAGCTTTCCTAACTTCATCAGCTATTACATCAACTTCATCAGGAATTGCCACTATCTTTTTAACCCTGTGCCCTGCGTGAGTGAGTTTTCTGGCCATGTAAGCTGCATTGGTGTTGGTTATGTCCCCGCTCAAAATCTCGTTTCCGACAGAGATTATAATGAATTCCATGTCATAAGTTTGATTTAAAATTTAAAAAAGTAGCCTTCTGTACATCCTCCCCTGCATCCCGTGGAAAGCTGCAAAACCCTCAGCAAGACGCTGGTCGAGGGAAGACGTATCGAAGGACACGAGTTCCTCAGAGTAAAGTGCGTAGGGTGAGTTTCTTGCCACAACGACTGCTGAGCCCTTGTAAAGTCTGACTTTAACCCACCCGGTAACTCTCTCCTGGGTCTTGTCTATGAAGGCGTTCAATGCATCAAACAGCGGGTCGTTGACAAGACCGTAGTAAACGAGTTCTGCCCACTCCTCTTCTACAAATTTCTTGAATTTGAGCTCCCTCCTGCTTAGAACGAGGTTTTCAAGGTCTTTGTGAGCTGTTATAAGGATTGTGGCTGCAGGATGCTCGTAATTCTCCCTTGCCTTCAGACCGAGCACTCTGTCCTCAACCATGTCAGTTCTTCCAACTCCATGCTTCCCGCCAGTTTCGTTGAGTTTCCTTATCAGCTCAAAACCATCCATCCTCTCATCATTAATCGCAACCGGTACTCCTTTCTCGAAGTCAATCTTTATGATTTCCGGTTTATCTGGAGCCTTTTCCGGGCTTGCAGTCCACTCGTAGATATCCTCAGGAGGAATAAAGGATGGATCCTCAAGTTTACCTCCCTCAATGCTTCTGCTCCAGAGGTTTTCGTCGATGCTGTATGGTTTTTCCCTTGTTGCGGGAACATCAATACCATGCTGCCTTGCGTATTCAATCTCCCACTCTCTCGTGAGATTAAGTTCCCTTACCGGAGCCACAACCCTGAATCCGTACTGCCTGAATACGTTCTCGAACCTGAGCTGGTCGTTTCCCTTTCCCGTACAGCCATGAGCAATTGCATCTGCATTCTCCTTTTTAGCAATCTCAACAACCTTTTCCGCTATTAAGGGTCTTGCCAGAGCTGTTCCGAGAACGTAACCTTCGTAGTTTCCATTGGCTTTAATAAGCATGAAAAGGGAATCGACAAACTCCTTCTTGGCATCAATCGTGTAGTGTTTGTCCGCATATTTCTTCCCTCTCTCCTCAGCCTGCTTCACATCATCAGGAGGCTGTCCGATGTCAACCGTGACTGTAATAACCTCATCGAATCCGTACTTTTCCTTTAGCAAAGGAATGCAGACCGTCGTGTCGAGTCCGCCCGAGTAGGATAACACAACTTTCATAGCTACGGTAAGATCGAGAGTTTTAAATCTTTTGACAAAAGTTAAAAAGTTTGCAGATTTCGGAAATTTATGCTTATAAGCATCGTTGGGACTTCAGATAGCGGGAAGACTACGCTGATAACGAGAATAATTCCAATTCTGATGGAAAAGGGACTGAGGGTTGCTGTCGTGAAAAGACACGCTCACGGTGATTTTGAAATCGATAAGGAGGGAAAAGATTCCTGGAAGATATTCAAAAGCGGTGCGGATGTGGTTATTGCCTCCCCGGTAAAGCTGGCCTTCATCAGGAGAGTGAGCGATGAGGAGGGGAACAACCTGGACTGGATTTGCAGAAGGTATTTGAGCGACTACGATCTCATCATTACCGAGGGTTTCAGCAAAGCCGGGAAGGACAGGATTGTTGTTGTTAAAAAACCGGAGGAGGTTGAACGCTTCAAACAGGGAAGGATTCTGGCAGTTGTATGTGACGAGAAAGTTGAGGGGTACAGGTGGTTTAAAAGGGATGAGGTGGAGAGGATCGCAGATTTCATTCTAACTCTGCACAGTAATACAGGCAAATTTTAATTTCATACTTCTCTAATTCCACCATGGAGAAAAAGATAGTTTACTTCGACAGACCCGGGAAGGAAAACACCGAGGAAACTTTAAGGCTTGCGGTGGAGAGGGCAAGGGAATTGAACATAAAATACCTTGTTGTTGCATCTTCCTATGGCGATACCGCTTTAAAAGCTCTTGAAATGGCCAAAGACCTGCAGGTTGTTGTTGTGACATACCATACAGGATTTATTAAAGAGGGAGAGAACACGATGCCGCCTGAGGTGGAGGAGGAACTCAGGAGAAGGGGGGCAAGAATTGTAAGGCAGTCTCATATACTGTCAGGTCTGGAAAGGAGTATCAGCAGGAAGCTTGGTGGGACAAGCAGAACTGAAGCAATTGCAGAAGCACTGCGATCACTTTTCGGTCACGGACTGAAAGTATGTGTGGAGATAACGATAATGGCCGCAGACAGTGGAGCCATACCAATTGAGGAAGTTGTTGCTGTGGGAGGAAGAAGCAGAGGAGCAGATACAGCTGTCGTTATCAGACCGGCACACATGAACAACTTTTTTGATGCTGAAATAAAGGAGATAATCTGCATGCCAAGAAACAAGAGATAACTACCACATCATAAGACCAGTTTGCTCATCCCTTAAGTGATAGAACGAAAACTTCGCATGCAAAAACCTCGGCTCTGAATAAGTGTCCTCCATAAATCTCCCCATTTTTCCCCAGTAAAAGGTGTATGTGGCAGAAGGGTCTGCCATACATTCTCCCTCAATCCTGTGGAGCCCGGCATAATGCATGATTGAATCGAATTAAATTGTTCCAGCCAAATCGGCCAGATGGTAAAAATATAATACCGAAGTGGACAATCAGATGTAATGAGGCACCTCATTTCTATCAGCGATCTGGATAGGGAGGATATATCCTACATTCTCAGAAAGGCAGAAGAGTTCGAGGACGTTGCAACGGGAAAAAGGAAGCTCAGGATTCTTGAGGGCAAAATACTCGGAAATCTGTTTTTCGAGCCATCAACCAGAACAAGAATGAGCTTTGAGGTGGCGATGAAGAGGCTTGGTGGGGATGTGATAAACATGACAGCTCAGGAGGCGACCAGCATTGCAAAGGGAGAAACTCTTGCAGACACAATCAGGGTGGTTTCCGGCTACTGCGATGCAATAGTGATAAGGCATCCGCTTGAGGGGGCTGCAAGGTTTGCTGCCGAGAACTCTTCAGTTCCTGTTATAAATGCTGGTGATGGTGCCGGGCAGCATCCAACACAAACACTTCTCGACTTATACACGATAAAGAAGGAGTGCGGAAGGCTTGATGGAATAACAATCGCACTTATGGGTGATTTGAAGTATTCAAGAACAATACACTCGCTAATAAGAGCTCTCGCACTGTTTGATGTGAGGATATACCTAATAAGCCCCGAAGCCCTTGCCCTTCCGGAGGATATTATGGAAGAGGTAAGGGGGGAGGTTAAGAGGGCAAGACTTGAAGATGTTATCTCGGAAATAGATGTCCTTTACGTCACGAGAATACAGAAGGAACGTTTTCCGGATGAAGAGGAATACAGAAAGGTTTCTGGAAGTTACCGCATCACGGCAGAGACCTTAAAAAAGGCAAAGGATGAGATGATTGTCATGCACCCTCTGCCAAGGGTTGATGAAATACATCCATCAGTTGATACAACCAAGCATGCCCGTTATTTCCAGCAGTCATTTTACGGAGTGCCAGTCAGAATGGCCATACTGAGCGAGGTGATGCTGTGAAGGAACTCGTGGTGAGTAAAATCAGAGAAGGAACTGTTATTGACCACATAAGTGCAGGAAAGGCTTTATTGGTGCTGAGGATACTGAAGATCCAGCCGGGCACAGCTCTGACAGTCTCGATGGCTATGAATGTCCCGAGCAAAAAGATGGGCAGGAAGGATATCGTAAAGGTGGAGGGAATGTTTATTAAAGATGAAGAACTGAATAAAATCGCCCTGATTTCTCCAAATGCGACAATAAACCTGATAAAAGACTACGTAATAGAGAGAAAATTCAAGGTTCATCCGCCAGAGGTCGTGGAGGATGTTCTGAAGTGCCCGAACCATGCGTGCATATCCAACGCTGAGAGGGAACCGGTAAAAGCGAAGTTTTACATCAAAAGAGAGGGGATGAGGGTAACGGCAAGATGCCACTACTGCGGCAGGAAAATAGAAAATCTTGATGATTACATAAGCTAAGATTTCAGAAACTCCAATGCTTCTTCAACCTCAGCGTTATCGTGCACTATCATCGAAATTGCCTTTGTCATCTTTGTTGGATTTTCAGCCTGGAATATGTTCCTGCCTATGGCCACACCTCTCGCTCCGGCATCCATTGCCATTCTGACCATTCTCAGAACGTCCTCATCACTCCCCATTTTTGGTCCTCCAGCCACAACAACCGGAACAGGACAGCCCTCAACAACTCTTCTGAAGCTCTCCACATCCCCGGTGAAGTTTGTTTTAACAATATCCGCCCCGAGTTCCGCACCCACTCTTGCGGCAAGGGCAACTGCCTTCTCATCGAACTGATTTATTCCTTCCCCTCTCGGATACATCATCGCGAGCAGCGGCATCCCCCACTCCGCAGCTACCCTCGAAATTTCTCCGAGCTTCCTTAACTGCTCCGCTTCTGTTTTGCTTCCAACATTCACGTGCACGCTGACAGCATCGGCTCCAAGCTTTATGGCCTCCTCAACCGTGCATACAAGAACCTTTTCGTTAGGATCAGGGGAAAGCGAGGTTGAGGCGCTGAGATGAATTATCAGGCCAACATCCTTGCCGTATCCTCTGTGTCCGAAACCAACAACCCCTTTATGCAGAACCACCGCATTTGCTCCGCCCTCAGCCACAGCATTAACCGTCTCTGCAAGGTTTTTCAGTCCCTCTATCGGACCCATAGAAACTCCGTGATCCATGGGGACTATCACGGTGTTCCCGCTTTCCCTGTTGATGATCCTCTCAATTCTTATTTTTTTGCCAATCTCTGTCATGCTACTTAGTTTCAAAGTGGCAATTTAAAGTTTACGGTTTAATTTTACTTCTGGGTTGGATGGGGATTCTCCTCTCAAAACCGCAGTTGAGGCATTTAACAATAACTCTCCTTTTTCGAACTCTGACTCTGAATTTTCCAGCTCTGTAGGGGTAGAGGCACTTCTTGCAGTACATCATTTTAAGCTCCTTCGGGATTCTAACTCTGTATCTCATTGCAATTTTCTTCGCAAGTTCCACGTATCTTCTTGCAAGCTCATAATCAACATTTTTCCACTCTTCAGCCCTTTTTATCAGGTAAAATATTCTCTCTCCGGCAATTTTTGATTCCATCTTTTTGTCCCTTTTGAGCACGAAGACAGTAAACAAAAAGATAAATAGCCTTTTGTATCTCAGCCATTATGAAATTCGACCCGCAAAAGTACAGGGAGATGGCAGAGAAAGATTTTGAGGAGGCCTGGAAAGCTGGAAGGGAAATACTTGCTGAAAGAAGTCCGAATGAACTTTATCCGAGGGTTGGGTTAAGTTTTGGAAAAGAACACCCGCTTTTCTCCACAATCCAGAAGCTGAGGGAAGCTTATCTCTCAATTGGCTTCTCTGAAATTGTAAATCCGCTTATTGTTGAAGACGTGCACGTAAGAAAACAGTTCGGAAAAGAGGCTTTGGCGGTTCTTGATAGATGTTTCTATCTTGCAACACTTCCCAAACCAAACGTGGGGATTTCTGCGAGTAAAGTTAAGCAGATTGAAAGATTTACTGGTAAAAAGGTAGATCCAAACCCGCTTCGGGAGGTTTTTCACCGCTACAAGAAGGGTGAAATTGATGGGGACGATTTGAGTTACCTTATTGCTGAAATACTTGGTGTGGATGACATCACAGCAGTAAAAATCCTTGATGAAGTTTTTCCGGAGTTCAAGGAGCTGAAACCTCAGGCAGGTTCGCTTACACTGAGAAGCCATATGACCACCGGATGGTTCATAACCTTAAGCCACATTGCTGACAAGCTCCCTCTCCCCATCAAGCTATTCAGCATTGACAGGTGCTTCAGAAGGGAGCAGGGAGAGGATGCCACAAGGCTTTATACATACTTCTCCGCAAGCTGTGTTCTTGTAGATGAAGAGCTTGGCGTTGATGATGGAAAAGCGGTGGCAGAGGCTCTGCTCAGACAGTTTGGTTTTGAAAACTTCAGATTCAAAAAGGACGAAAAAAGAAGCAAATACTACATCCCCGACACTCAAACAGAAGTTTTTGCATTTCATCCGAAGCTGGTTGGTTCCAGCACGAAGTACAGCGACGGTTGGATTGAAATAGCAACTTTCGGAATATACTCTCCCACAGCACTGGCAGAATACGATATCCCCTATCCTGTCATGAACCTGGGTCTTGGGGTGGAGAGGCTTGCCATGATTCTCCACGGATACGATGATGTCAGGAAAATGGTCTATCCTCAAATTTACGGAGAAATCAGGCTCAGTGATCTCGACATAGCGAGGGAGATAAAGGTTAAGGAGGTACCTCAAACCTCCGCGGGGTTGAGAATTGCACAGGCTATTGTGGAAACTGCAGAAAAGCATGCCTCAGAGCCAAGTCCATGCAGCTTCCTTGCATTTGAGGGAGAGCTGATGGGAAAAAATGTTAAGGTGTTCGTGGTGGAGGAGGAAGAAAACACAAAGCTTTGCGGCCCTGCTTATGCAAATGAGGTTGTTGTTTACAGAGGCAGCATTTACGGCATACCAAGAACAAAGAAGTGGAAAAGCTACTTCGAAGAGGGTGTGCAGACAGGGATAAGATACATTGACGGTTTTGCGTATCTTGCTGCTCGCAGAATTGAGGAAGCGACAATGAAGGGCGAGAAGGAGCTGAAGGTAAGGTCGAGAGTTGTTGAAAACCTCTCAGACATAAACCTCCAGATTCACGAAAATGTCAGGAGGTATATTATCTGGAAGAATGGTAAAATTGATGTTAGAGGTCCGCTGTTTGTTACGGTAAGGGCCGAGATTGAGTAAAAATTAAAAATAAGCCAATCAGCTCGCGCGAGCCACAAGATATGTGTCTCCATCGTCAGCGAGCTCCTGCGGTGCCACGCTGTAACCGTATCTCCAGCTCCATCCAGGATTCTGGTCGATATCTGGACACCGTCAGAGAGTAAACTCAGAACCAGCAACTCAACAGTCGTGCCCGGGAAAACTTAAAAGAAAAAGAAAATTAGGCTTTCACCTGCTCCGGTGCAAGCTTTGTCAGAATCTTCTGGTCGGTGATAACCCCAACAGGCTCTCCCTTGTCTGTAACAATGAGAATTCTAACCTTCTCGTCCCTCATGAGTCTGAGTGCTTCACCGATCTTTGTGTCCTTTTCAACCAACACGAGCTTGGGTCTCATTACTTCCTCGACTTTGCTATCGAGCTTCCCCTCTGCCACCGCCTTTGCAACATGATCAAGTGTGAATATTCCCACAAACTTGCCGTCCTTTTTAACGGGTGTGCAGTAAATTCCGTTTTCTGCAAGCACTTTTGTGGCATCGATAACTTTATCCTCTGCGTCAACCGAAATTATGGGTGAAGACATGTGTTCTCCAACCGTGTCTTTTGGCAGAGCCATGATTTTTTCAATATCCAGCACTATCGTGTTTTCAGTATCATCTCTCCCTACCACCTTTCCGTAAATCATCAACTCGTTAACAGGCGTTGGACCCACAATTACACTGTCCCCGGGACCAATCTTTTTGATGTCTCCAATAACCCTAACTCTCGCCTGACAGATGCTTGGATGCGATAGGGAAGGCATGGATATCTCTTCAGCAGATAGCTCTTCCATGACGTTTCCGTTAACAATTACGGGAACGATAACGGATTCCTCAGGTTTTGTTATCGACAGGAGCTCGTAGGCTTTCGACGTTGGCCTGTAACCGCCTTTCGGTCCCGGTACCCCTTCTACAAGTCCAAGTGCCCTCAAAGCCTGCATCTGGTTTCTTACAGTTCCCGGATTCCTGTTAATAAGCTCAGCAATTTCCTCTCCTTTTACCGACCCGCCAGCCTTTTTCTTATACAGCGTTATCAGGGCGTACAGAATGTCCTTCTGTATCTGGGTCAGATCCAAATCCACCATTTACACCACCTCCAATTTCTAATTTTAATGTTATTTAATGGTCGTGAGCTATATTTATAATTTTCGCATGTGACCTGAGAAACAATTTTTAACGAATATAATAAAAAATAAATTTTATTGCCTCAGCCTCTTAACCTCCTCAACTATCCTCGGCAGTACCTCTCCAGCCCTGCCTATTATTCTGACGTCGAAAATTGGGTCAGCGACTGTCGGTTCTGCATTCACGATAATCATCTTCGCACCTGACTTTTTGGCCATGTAAGGTAACTCCGCCGCTGGATAAACGACAAGGCTTGAGCCCACAACCATGAATGCATCACAGTGCTTTGACTCCTCAATGGCCTCAAAAAGTGTTCTCTGAGGCAGAGGCTCACCAAACAGAACAACTCTCGGTTTCACGTAGTAGCTTCCGCATTTTATGCAGCGCGGTATCTCTCCTTTGTTGAAATCATCAATGAAATCACTCCAGTCGTAGGTTTCGTGGCAGTCAAGACAGTCAAGCTTATCCATGCTGCCGTGAAGCTCTAAAACCCTTCTGCTTCCCGCTTTTTGATGAAGCATGTCGATATTCTGTGTAATAACAGCCTTCACGATCCCCATTCTTTCCAGCTCTGCAATGGCATAGTGAGCCGGATTGGGATCTGCAAAAAGCTTGTCCTTCATCACCATTGAAAACTCCCAGAAGGCTCTTGGATTTCTCCTGAACCCCGAAATTGAAGCCACTTCTTCCGGGTCATATCTTTTCCATAAACCATCCTCACCTCTGAAGGTCGGAATTCCACTCTCCGCTGAGATTCCCGCACCGGTAAACACCACAGCATGCCTTGATCTGGCAAGAATTTCGGCTGCTTTTCTTATCTCTTCCTCCATATTTCTTTATAAGTCGTTAATTTTAATACTTTTTCGTCAGTATATCAGCTCATCGAGCATGTCCTTTTCCAATGCCAGCCTTATCTCTCTCGCTATCCTTCTCCCCATGTACATGTTCTCCCCGAAAAGGATGTAGGAGTACGGTGATGCGGGAATTCCAACGTTTGTTCCAGCAACAATTCTGGCAGAGATTTCGAAGACGTACATGGTTGAATTCTCATCGAAAATCGATTCTATGCAAAATGCCCCAACCATTCCCGGATAGGCTATCTCCTTCGAGACTTCAACAATACCTTCAGCAGCTTCAAATGCCTGAACGAGAAGTGATTCCCTAAGCACTACCGGAAAGTTTCCAACAACAGTGTAGGTTGGATTTATGTTTACCCTAATCTGCTCCTTTGCAGGAACCTTCCCAAGAGCATCTGCCGTTGACTCATATCTCCTATCAACAGCTATAAGCTCTATTCGCCCGTAAACGGGAGAGTAGAAGAATGAGAAGTAGATGTTAGCTCCCAGAATGTACTCCTGTATCTCGGCGTTTTTGACATCTTCCTCTCTGATTAGCCCTCTCCTGATCATTTCTTCTGAAATTTCATAAAATTCCTCTGGAGATGAGATGATGAAGTATCCTTTTCCCCCTTTAGCTCCCGGATATTTCACTATAGCCAGACCTTCTATTTCCTCGGGACTGCTGAACTTTTTCGGCATTCTAACTCCCGACTTCTCCAGCCACTCCCTCTGCTTATCCCTGTCCGTCTCCCAGATCATCAGCTCTCTGTTTCCAAACATTGGAAGAAGCAAAGAGTCGAACCTGCCAATGTATGCGTTGAATGATCCGTGCGGGATTAAAATTGTGTTCAAACTTCTCAACTTATCCTGAATTTTCTCTTCAAGCAGTTCTGAATAGTCAGAGATGATTAAAAATCTGTCCGCAACTCCGAAATTCTCGTAAACTTTCCTTTCTCTCTCTCTGCAAATGCAGATTGTACTGAAACCCTCTTCCTTTGCTCCTTTGAGAATGTTGAGTGCCGAATGACTCCCAATCGTTCCAATGTGGATGTTATCTTTATCGTAATCTTCAAGGAGAGATATTATCTTATCCCTCATCGCTTCGACCTTTCGTGAAGGCTATATAAACCGTTCGAAAACTTAAAATTTTATCTTAACAAGTTAAGGAAGATGTCAAGCTGGGAAAAGTACAGCGACAGCATCGAGAAAAGCAGAATATATCATGAAAGATACCACAAGGCTGTTGCAAATCCTGTGAGGAAGGAAATACTGAAGTTGATAGCTGAAGGGAAAACTGAGGAGGAGATTACTGACATACTGAAATTAAGCAGAAGGGAACTTGATTACCACCTGAAGACACTTGAGTGGGGTTTCTGTATTGAAAAAAAGGATGGCAGGTGGATAATAACAAAGGAGGGTGAGATAGTTGAGCATCTCCGATAAGATTCGTGTGACCTTAGCTCAGCAGAGAATCCTGCCTGACAGAGAGGTAAACATAATGAAGGGATTGAGTCTCATTAAGAGGGCTCTTCAGGTTAAGGCTAACATCGTAATACTCCCTGAAGTTTTCAACACGGGTTTTTACAGGCACAACTACGAGTCTGTTGAACCCCTTGAGGATGAACTTTCTCTCCTTTTGAAGATTTCAGAGCAGAAGGACATTATGATTATTGCAGGAGTTGCGGAGAGGGAGGGAGATGATTTATACAATTCAGCAGTAATAATCTACAGAGGTGAAATAACAGGGAAGTACCGCAAAACTCACCTCTTCCCCCTGACGGATGAAAAAAAGTACTTCAAAGCGGGAGACAGGCTTGAAGTTTTTGAAACACCTTTTGGGAGAATCGGGATACTCATATGCTACGAAGTGAGGTTTCCGGAGTTGTCAAGAAAGCTCGTCAAAATGGGGGCTGAAATCATCGTTATCCCGGCAGAGTTTCCAAAAGAGAGAATTGATCACTGGAGAGTTCTGCTTCAGGCGAGAGCGATCGAAAACCAGGTTTATGTTGCCGGTGTGAATTGCGTTGAGGGAGATCTGGATTATGGAGGACACTCAATGCTTGTGGATCCTGCGGGAACTGTTCTTGTGGAGGCTTCAGAATACCAGGAAGTTATGATGAGCGACATAAGGCTTGAAGACGTTTATGAGGTGAGAGAAAAGTATCCATTCCTGAAAGATTTGAGAGAAGAGCTTCTATGAAGGTTCTGATTCTTCGCCCTGAAGAACTTCTCGAAGATACTCTGAAAAAGTTTTCAGAGCATGGATTTGAGGCATACGGCTGTCCATTCATAAAGCTAATCTTCTTAGATTTCGATGTTCCGGATCATGACTTTGCGATAGTAACCAGCCAGAATGCGGCAAGAGTGCTGAGGGAGAGGAAGGTTAAGCTGAAGAGGGTTATAGCTATTGGAAAAAAAACCGCTGAGTTGATAGATGCTGAGGAAGTGCTTTTGCCCTCAAAATTTGATTCTGAGACTCTTTACAGAGAGTTCGCGGAAATTCTGAGGGGGAAGAGGGTTGTTGCATTCAGAAGCAACGCAGGAAGCGATGTAATAAGAAAACTGTCAGAAGTTTCTGATTTCATGGAAATTGAGGTTTACAGAATCGAAAAACTGCAGGAAGAGGAGCAGAGAAAGGAAGTTGAGAGAGTGAAGGCAGGTTTTTACGACGCTATCGTTTTCTCCAGCAGCATGATAGCAAGAAGCTTTCTTGAGCTCTGCGATAAGGAGTGTCTCAAAGCGCTTGAAAAAATTTTAGTGGTGGCTATCGGCCCACCAACAGCGAAGGTTCTGGCTGAAAAAGGTATCAGAGCAGAGATCCCTGAAGAATACACTTTTGATGGTATTATCAGGCTTTTAAAGTCCAAGAAGGTGTAGATTTCCAACGTTTACCTTTTTAAGATGTCTTCTTGCAGCTTCATAGCACCTCTTAACCTGATCCACCGGAGTTACAGGGAAGTCGGACATTCTGTAGTCAGGATGAAAGACGAGAAGGCTGTAGGGAATTTCAGGACTGAGAGAAGATATGAAGCGGGCGATACCTTCAACTTCCTCTTCATCAACGTATAACGGCACAAGAAGGGTTGTTGCGGAAAGCACTTCTTCCCCGAATTTATCAAAGATTCTCTCAAAATTGTGCTTCACCCTCTCATTGTCCCTTCCGGTCAGCAGGATGTGAAGGTTTCGATTCCAGGCTTTAAGGTCGAACTTAACTGTGCCACCGGACTTGAAGCTTAGTTCCGCAGCTTTTAGGGCAAGAGAAGTATTTCCCGCTCCATTCCACTCCCAGCAAATCATCAAATCTTCCCTAAGCTTTAGAGCTTTTCTGCTGAATTTCAGGGCAAAGGGTAACTGTGGTTCTGGTGAGCCACCGAAATGGCAGATGCATTTCACCCTGAAATTCTTCACAGCACGCAGAAGTTCTTCGATATCAACTTTCCTGACATACTCAAAATGCTTGTGTGTCCAGTTCTGGCAGTAAAGACAGTCAAAGTTGCATCCGTAGTAGAAAACCGCAAGATTCGTTCCTGTTAGCCTGCTCCCCTTGCAAAACCACGCATTGCAGCAGTTGGTTGGCAATGGGTCTTCATAGTAGGTTAGCTTGCCGTATTCGGGCTTACCACAAAAAGCTGTGCCGGAACACTCGTTGCTGCACAGCCTGCATCTCTCAACTCCTGTGTCATAAAGAGGGGGATGGAGAGAAACGGCAACATCCAGAACTTCATCTTTTTTTGAGCAATCAGGACAGACAGGAAGAGAAAAAGGAGTTTGTCGACTGCAGATCCTGCACTTAGACGAAAAAGCTGTTCCTCTTCTCCTCATACCTGCCTGCGGCCATAATCATCGAAAGCATGTTTTCTGCAACCATCCTCAGCTTTTTCAGGTCGCCACAGAAGAGACTGTAGGTCGATATCGCTTCAGAGCAGGGAAGGTCGAAGTTTGTTAGAGGACAGCCTTCGCAGTCAAAGTCTATGTACTTATCGCAGAGTGGTGTGAGTTGCATTGCAAGCTCTTCAATCTCCCTCAAGGCGTAAAGTATCGACTCCCACTTTCTCGCTGTGACTTCAACCTCTGTAGCACCCTCTTCCATATCCCTAACCGCATCGTCGTAGGTGTAAAGCTCAACTTTCTTCATTCTCCTTCACTTATTCCCGAGTTATATAAAGGTATTTGACTTGAATGAGTAATGTTTAATAAACAGAAAGATTTATCGTTAGGCTATCATACGGTATATTATGGGAGGTGCCTTCGCTCAGGGCGGACCAGCAATGACTCCGGACATGTTCATACATATCGGCCCGTTTGAGGCATTATATCTTTTAGCTCTCGGTTTCTTCGGTGGAATGCTGAGCGGTTTTATCGGTACTGGCGGAGCATTTGTACTGACACCGGGAATGATGTCCATCGGCACTCCGGGACCTATAGCCGTGGCATCAAACATGTGCCACAAATTTCCCAAAGCAATGATTG
>Ga0071330_1103105_pt1 | contig 119860 bp, 112 predicted proteins | sample GBScel77sediment_FD_63802 | JGI IMG/M metagenome (GOLD analysis project Ga0071330, IMG submission 63802) | Hot spring sediment microbial communities from Great Boiling Spring, Nevada - Cellulolytic enrichment Sediment 77C v2 (version 2) | ecosystem: Environmental > Aquatic > Thermal springs >... | reverse complement strand
ACCCTCGGAGAGAGGGGGGGAAGTGCCGAAGGTGTGCCTGGTGAGGGGGGTGAAGTCGTAACAAGGTAGCCGTAGCGGAAGCTGCGGCTGGATCACCTCCTTTCTAAGGAGACTTTAGGTGTGTGAAAGGGGATCCGTGTGATGTCTTGTGCATAGATTTGAGGTCTGCACCTTGGCAACTGAATAGGGAGAGAAGGAGAGGTTTAAGGTAGTAAGGGCGCATGGTGGATGCCTTGGCACCAGGTGGCGATGAAGGGCGTGGCAAGCTGCGATAAGCCTCGGGGAGCCGCAAGCAGGCTGTGATCCGGGGATTCCCGAATGGGGCAACCTACCGGGCAGGAGGCCCGGTATCTCGCCTGTAAGGGTGAGAGGCCAACGGGGGGAAGTGAAACATCTCAGTACCCCCAGGAAAAGAAATCAACCGAGATTCCCCAAGTAGTGGTGAGCGAACGGGGAAGAGCCTAAACCTCACTTGCGTGATAGGTCCTGGCCGTTGCAAGTGGGGGGTCGTGGGACGTACCTGGGCTCGTCCAGGGATAGAGCCGGGAAGTTACAAAAGGCCATCTTAGCCGAACCGTGTTGGAAAAGCGGGCCACAGAGGGTGATAGCCCCGTAGGCGAAAAGATAGGCCTCTTCCTGGGGTGCGATCCCGAGTAGGGTGGGACACGCGGAATCCTGCCTGAATCAGGGGGGACCACCCTCCAAGGCTAAATACTCCCTGGTGACCGATAGTGCAGCAGTACCGTGAGGGAAAGGTGAAAAGAACCCCTAGCGGGGAGTGAAATAGAACCTGAAACCATGTGCCTACAAGCAAGTGGGAGGGTTGAAGTGGGTCTGGCCCTTTGGGTGGACTCATGGATGCCTGACTGCGTGCCTTTTGCAAAATGAGCCGGTGAGTCACGGTACGTGGCGAGGCTAAGGGCTTGAAGGTCCGGAGCCGTAGGGAAACCGAGTCCGAATAGGGCGACTTAGTCGCGTGCCGTGGACCCGAAGCGTGACGATCTACCCATGCCCAGGGTGAAGGGTAGGTAAAACTACCTGGAGGCCCGAACGGTTTAGTGCTGAAAAACTATCCGATGAGGTGTGGGTAGGAGTGAAAAGCTAATCGAGTCACGTGATAGCTGGTTCTCCCCGAAATGCATTGAGGTGCAGCCTCACGGCTTGAGTGCTGGAGGTAGAGCACTGGATGGATGAGGGGCCCGGAGGGGTTACCAAGTCCAACCAAACTCCGAATGCCAGCACTTGGACCGTGGGAGTGAGGACACGGGGGATAAGCTCCGTGACCGAGAGGGGAACAGCCCAGACCGCTGGCTAAGGTCCCTAAGGTGTGCTAAGTGTGTAAAGGATGTGGGGCTACTGAGACAGCCAGGAGGTTGGCTTAGAAGCAGCCATCCTTTAAAGAGTGCGTAAAAGCTCACTGGTCGAGTGGCTCTGCGCCGAAAATGTAGGGGGCTTAAGCACACCACCGAAGCCGCGGAATCAGGTGCTCTGTCGGGAGTGCCTGATTGGTAGGGGAGCGTTCCCAGTGGGCTGAAGTCGCACCGTAAGGTGCGGTGGACTGCTGGGAAGTGAGAATGCCGGCATGAGTAACGAGAAGCAGGTGAGAATCCTGCTCGCCGTAAGCCTAAGGTTTCCTGGGGAAGGTTCGTCCTCCCAGGGTTAGGCGGGACCTAAGGTGAGGCCGAAAGGCGTAGCCGATGGACAGCCGGTTGATATTCCGGCCCCACTTCCAGACCGCTATTACCGATGGGGTGACGCAGGAGGCTGGGCTGAGCGGGTGAATGGTAGAGCCCGTCCAAGGGTGTAGGAGGAGGGAGCAGGCAAATCCGTTCCCTCATTAACTCTGAGGCCTGATGGGGAGCCCTCTTCGGAGGGCGAAGCAGCCGATGCCACACTGCCAAGAAAAGCCTCTAGGGAGGTCTGGGAGTGCCCGTACCGCAAACCGACACAGGTAGGTGGGTGCAAGGGCACCAAGGCGAGCGAGCGAACCCTCGCTAAGGAACTCGGCAAGTTGGCCCCGTAACTTCGGGAGAAGGGGTGCCCACGTTAGGTGTAGGTCCTCGCGGCCGAAGCTGAGGTGGGTCGCAGTTAACAGGCCCAGGCGACTGTTTACTAAAAACACAGGTCTCTGCAAAGGGGTAACCCGATGTATAGGGACTGACGCCTGCCCAGTGCCGGAAGGTTAAGGGGAGGGGTTAGCTGGGTCGTTTGGCCCGGTGAAGCTCCAAACCGAAGCCCCGGTAAACGGCGGCCGTAACTATAACGGTCCTAAGGTAGCGAAATTCCTTGTCGGGTAAGTTCCGACCTGCATGAATGGCGTAACGATCTGGGCACTGTCTCGGCGGGGGGCTCGGTGAAATTTTAGTCCCGGTCAAGATGCCGGGTACCCGCAGCTGGACGGAAAGACCCCGTGGAGCTTTACTGCAGCCTGGCATTGGGTTCTGGCGTGACATGTAGAGGATAGGTGGGAGGCTGTGAAGCCTGGGCGCCAGCCTGGGTGGAGCCACCCTTGGAATACCACCCTTGTTATGCTGGAGCTCTAACCTGCCCAAGTTTATCCTTGGGGGGGACAGTGTCTGGTGGGCAGTTTAACTGGGGCGGTTGCCTCCTAAAAGGTAACGGAGGCGCCCAAAGGTCACCTCAGCACGGATGGCAATCGTGTGTAGAGCGTAAGGGTATAAGGTGGCCTGACTGTGAGGGGGACGCCCCGAGCAGAGAGGAAACTCGGGCCTAGTGATCCGGCGGTTGAGCGTGGGATTGCCGTCGCTCAACGGATAAAAGTTACCCCGGGGATAACAGGCTAATCTCCCCCGAGAGTTCACATCGACGGGGAGGTTTGGTACCTCGATGTCGGCTCGGCGCATCCTGGGGCTGGAGAAGGTCCCAAGGGTTGGTCTGTTCGCCCATTAAAGCGCTACGTGAGCTGGGTTTAGAACGTCGTGAGACAGTTCGGTCCCTATCCGCTGCGGGCGCAGGATGCTTGAGGGGGTCTGCTCCTAGTACGAGAGGACCGGAGTGGACGGACCTCTGGTGTACCAGTTGTGCCGCCAGGCGCATCGCTGGGTAGCCATGTCCGGTTGGGATAAGCGCTGAAAGCATCTAAGCGCGAAACCCACCCCAAGATGAGGCATCCTACCGTAAGGTGGGTAACCATCTTACGGGTAAGGTATCCGGGAGACTACCGGGTAGATAGGCCGGGGGTGTAAGCCCAGCAATGGGTTGAGCTGACCGGTACTAATATACCGAGGCCTTAAACCTCTTCTTGTCTCTCCCTATTCAGTCGCTAAGGTGCAGGCCGGAGATTTTTGAATAAAAGGTCCTTTGGTGGTTATAGCGGAGGGGAAACACCCGGTTTCCATTCCGAACCCGGAAGTTAAGCCCTCCAGCGCCGATGGTACTGCTCGGGTGACCGGGCGGGAGAGTAGGTCGCTGCCAAGGGGCCTTTTAATTTTTTATAGATTTTTAAATAGCTGGGGCTTCTTGAGAAACCTCAAGAAGCCCCAGCTAACTTTTATTGTGGAACTATGGCGAATACCCTGGCTGGGAAGCCAGAACCTCCCTTGGGCTTTGGTGCGGTTACGACAACTAAGGCTCCGTACTCGGGAACCTGATCTAAGTTAGTTAAAAGCTCTATCTGGTAGCAGTTTCTTCCTAAGACGTAGCTCTCTAAGGAGTAATCCCCCCTGGATGTAGCAATGCCAGGGTCGGTGTCCGTAGTTTCATGTCCTATGGCGGTTACCTTCCTTTCCTCAAAGAGATACTTTAGGACCTCTAAGCTCCACCCAGGGTAGTGGGCCACTCCCTTGTCATCCTTGTTTTGCATAGCTGCCATGTCGGGCCATCTCTTTGACCAATCGGTCCTTAGGGCTACAAAAGCTCCCTCAGGTATCGGACCATACTTCTTTTCCCAGGCCTTAACATCATCCATCGTAACCTGATAATCTGGATTTTTAGCCACCTTTTCATGGATATCTATCACAACTAAGGGGAGGAGCATCTCTCTGACGTCTATCTGGTCGATGCTCCTTAGGCCTTTGTGGAAGTGGCATGGCGGATCCATGTGTGTTCCCCACTGCCCTACGTGAGAGAAGTATTCAGCGAAAAATCCATATCCCATCTTTGCTTCTACACCTTCTCCTTTAGCATACCAGTAGAGGATCTCTCTCTTGGCCTCTGGGAAGCCCGGCCAGTGGGGTATCTTCTCGTCGAAAGCGTGGGTCAGGTCCACGAACTTAGCTTTCTTTATCACGTTGAAGTATAAGTCGTAGAAGCTCTTTGGCTTCTCCTGAGACAAAGCTAATTCTACTGAGGCCAAGAGCCCTAACACTAGGATAATCGAGATAATCCACCCTCGTTTCATTTAAGATCACCTCCTTAAGTTCAAAGTTTAAATGAGCCTTTTTTCCTTATCAAGAGGGGGATTGATTTTTTGTGATAAAATTTATTATAGTCTTTTTCTAAAGGGGGGTTTTTTATCTCTTGAGGTTCGAAACCTTTCACATTATCACCTATGGTTGTCAGATGAATTTAGCTGATAGCGAGAGGATAAGGGGTGCCCTTTTAAGCTGGGGGCTAAAGGAAGTGGATAGTGAAGAAGAGGCAGATTTACTCTTTTTGAACACCTGCGTTGTTAGGGATAAGTCCGAGAAGAAGGTTTACGGTAAGCTTGGTAAGGTAAACAGGTTCTGGAAGGTGAAGAAAAGGCCTCTCGTTGCTCTATGCGGTTGCATGGCTCAAAAGGAGGGGAGGAAGCTTTTAGATAAGTTCCCTTTCGTGGTTATGGTTATAGGGCCTTCTGCCATTCCCCGGATCTTTGAAGCTCTTCAAAGGGTTCAAAGGGGAGAGAGGGTGATGTTTCTCGATGACGAGAAGCTTATGGAGCTGGACAAGCTTCCGGCTTCAAGGTGCTCCTCCTTTAAGGCCTGGGTTCCAATAACCTATGGTTGTGACCGCTTTTGCACTTATTGCATCGTTCCCTTCACGAGGGGTAGGGAAAGGAGCAGGCATCCAGACGCCGTTTTAAGGGAGGTAGAGGAGCTTGCATCCTTGGGGTATAAGGAGATAACGCTTCTGGGGCAAAGTGTTGACTCTTATGGTAAGGACCTGCCCTTCAAGTATACCCTTGCGGATCTCCTTAGGGATATAGAAAAGATAGATGGTATAAGATGGGTTAGGTTTACGACCTCTCACCCTCTTGATTTTTCCGATGAGCTCATCGAGGCGATAAGGGAGTGCTCGAAGGTTTGTGAGCACTTTCACATTCCCGTTCAATCAGGCTCAACCAGGATACTGGCGAGGATGGGAAGGGGTTATACTCGTGAGGATTACCTTAGATTGATAAACAAGCTTAAGGAGATATTTCCTCAGCCAGATTCAAGCTACACGAGCGACATTATAGTGGGCTTTCCCGGTGAGACCGAGGATGACTTTCAAGAAAGCATGAGGTTGGTCGAGGAAGTTAGGTTTGATGTCGTTTACACCGCTATATACTCCCCTCGACCGGGAACCCTCGCTGCTACCTTTCCAGATCAGGTTCCAGAGGAGATTAAGAGTGAGAGAATAAATCGCTTAAACGCTCTGGTTGCTAGGGTCGCTAGGGATATTCATAGGGAGCTTGAGGGAAGGGTCTATGAGGTCTTGGTAGATGGGTTTGCTCCTAAGGGGGATATGCTTCAGGGAAGGACGAGGGCCAATAGAATAGTTATATTCAATGGAGATAGGTCTCTCATCGGGAGCTTCGTGAAGATTAAGATAGTTAAGGGAGAGACCTGGGCGCTTTTGGGAGAGCTAATCAAGGACTAAATGATCTCTATGCTATCGCCTCGCTTAATCTTTCCTCCCCTTAAGACCTTTGCGAATATCCCCTTTGAGGGCATTATGCATCTTCCCATCTCTAGATATATTGAGCACTTAGAGTGACAGATCTTTCCTATCGAAGTCACTTCCAGCACTGCTTCCCTTCCTATCCTTAGCCTGCTTCCGATTTTTATATCGGAGCTCCTTATCCCCTCGAAGGTTATATTTTCAGCGAAGTCTCCGGGCTTTTTCCCGAAGCTTCTTACGTCTTCTATGTTTAAAAGGCTCACCTCTCTTGAACTTCCGGCGTGGGCATCGCTTAACACGCCCACGCCTTCCACTAAGGTTATCTCATCTACGGGCCTTTTAGGTTTTCCCTTTTCTTCAGAAATGTTAACCGAGAGAACCGTTCCCATCTTTTCCTCTCCTTCTGTAATAGTCCTCTATGGCTGCCTTTATTCCCTCTTCCGCGAGTAAAGAGCAGTGAAGCTTATGAGGTGGAAGACCACCTAAGGCCTCTGCTACATCTTTGTTGGTCACCTTTAAAGCCTCCTCAAGCGTTTTTCCCTTCACCATTTCCGTTACCATGGATGAGGTTGCTATAGCTGCTGCGCAGCCGAAGGTTTCAAATTTTATATCCTCTATTCTTCCATCCTTAACCTTTATGTATATTTTCATTACGTCTCCGCATACTGGGTTTCCGACCTTCCCAATGCCATCGGCATCCTCTATTCTCCCCACATTCCTTGGATTCATGAACAACTCCATCACCTTTTCTGTATACATCTTTAACCCCCCTTAAACGTCTTTCTTACCATAGGGTGATATCCTTCTAAGTTCGCTAACCATTTTTTCCAAGTTTTCTATAACATAATCTATATCCTCTTCTGTGTTGTCCTTGCCAAGGGTTAACCTTAGGGATCCATGGGCAACCTCATGAGGTATGCCCATCGCTAGAAGAACGTGACTTGGTTCGAGCTTAGCGCTTGAGCAAGCCGATCCAGTTGAGGCCCCTATTCCTACCGCATCGAGCCTCAGGATCAGTGATTCACCCTCTATATATTTGAAGCAGAAGCTCGCGTGGAAGGGAAGACGGTTGTATCTATGACCGGTCAGGATCGTTTCTGGTATTCTGTCAAGTATGCCATCTATGAGCTTATCTCTAAGCTTTTTAACCCTCTCTTCATCTTTGTTTTCAATCCTTCTTTTAGCCAAGGAAGCCGCAGCTCCCAGCCCGACTATCCCTGCAACGTTCTCTGTCCCAGATCTTAAGCCTCTTTCCTGTCCTCCCCCGTGAATCAGAGGAGTTGGTTTGAGCCCCTTTCTTATATACAGGGCACCTACCCCCTTTGGTCCATACATCTTATGAGCGGATATGGTTAGCATATCTATACTTAGCTCTTTCACGTTCACCGGAATATGTCCGACTGCCTGGACTCCATCTACGTGGAGAGCCACTCCCCTTTCCCTGCATATTTTGCCTATCTCCTCTATAGGTTGTAGCGTTCCTACCTCGTTGTTTCCGAACATTATCGATACTAGTATCGTGTCGTCTCTTAATGCTCTTCTCAGGTCTTCTGGGTTAACGCTCCCATATTGATCGACTGGGAGGTATGTGATTTCAAATCCCAGTTTCTTCTCTAGCCATTCGCAGACCTCCAACACGGCGTGGTGCTCAACCGCAGAGGTTATGATATGTTTTCCTTTGTCCATCATAGCGAAGGCCATTCCCTTTATTGCCAGGTTGTTAGATTCGCTTCCTCCACCGGTAAAGACTATCTCCGATGGGTCTGCTGAAATAAGCTCCGCTACCAAGATCCTTGCCTCCTCTATCGCCTTTCTTGTCCTTCTTCCCCAAGCGTGAAGGCTGTTTGGATTACCGAAATCTTCCTTTAAAAATGGGAGCATCGCTTCAAGGACTTCTGTAGCGACCGGTGTGGTCGCCGAATGGTCTAAGTAAACCCTCCTCATATCTCATCCCCTCGCTTTCACCTTTTTAATAGGTCCTCTAAGGTCTTGCTTTCGAGGGCCTCCCACAGGATTTCGTTCATCTCCTTCCATAATGGTCTTGTTTCGCAAAAGGGTGAGCGCTTGCATATCGATGGGTCGTCTACGCATGGGGTGATGAACGAACCCCCCTCGAGCGCCTTGATTATCTCAGATATCTTTATCTTCGATGGCTCTCTTGATAGAGAAAAACCCCCTTTTTTCCCGCGACTGCTTATAACGAGCCCGCTTGCTAGAAGCCTTAACATGATGTTTTCAAGATATCTGAGCGGTATGTTCTGTCTTAGCGATATTTCCTTGGCAGATAAAAGCCCCCCGCTTTCATTTTTCGCAAGCTCGATCATCGCTCGAAGACCGTATCTACTTATGGTTGAAAGCCTTATTCCCATAGCTATACACCTCTTTCATCATAAATATTATAATAATAGTGGTAAAAAGTCAAGGGAGCAATAGTGGGGAAAAAGGGAGCCCTAAGCCCCCGCAGGGGCTTAGGGCTCTATGCTTAGAGTGAGGGGAGGTGCTACCTTTTACACTGTCTTATCTTTTCCAAGAATAGCTTGGCGTTTTCCCTGGGGTTTCCTTTGGTCAGGTGGGTTCCCACTCCTATGGCAAAGGCACCTGCGTTAAACCACTCCTCTACGTTTTCCAAACTCACTCCGCCCGTTGGCATGGCCTTGAACTCTGGGAAGGGTCCCTTCATGCTCTTTATGAACACTGGCTTGAGGACATCTCCGGGGAATATCTTAACCACGTCGCATCCCATGCTCTTCGCCTTGACGTATTCCGTTGGTGTCATTATCCCTGGCATATAAGGAACGCCAGCTTTCTTGCAAACCTCGCATATTTCTTCCGAAAGGTGAGGGCTAACTATATATTTCGCTCCCGCTTCGATCGCCCTTTCGCACTGCTCGGCAGTTAGAACGGTACCCGCTCCTATCAATGCATCTTTGAGCTCCTTTGATAGCTCAGAGATGGCTTTCTCAGCGTCGGGAACGGTGAAGGTCACCTCTATAACCCTTATACCAGCCTCATAAAGCTCCCTCGCGATCTGCAAGCACTTCTCCAGTGAGTCAGCCCTTAAGATAGCCACTATACCTTCCTCTCTTATCCTTTCGAGCACCATCATAGTATCACCCCATCCTTAAAGATTGCTATTTCTTGAAAACCCCTTAGCTCACCCTTGGTCCTCTTACCACTCGATACGTTCATTACGAGCTCTATAAGCTCGCTTAAGGCTTCTTCTATCTCTTTTCCTTCTATTATCTCTCCCGCGTTAAAGTCTATCCAGTTGGGCTTCCTCCTTGCAAGCTCACTGTTAGTTGATATCTTTATGGTTGGAACGACTGCCTCAAAGGGGGTTCCCCTTCCTGTGGTGAAGAGGATCATCGTAGCTCCGCTACCCACTAAAGCCGTTGTCGATACAAGGTCGTTGCCCGGTCCGAAGACGATGTTCACTCCGCTTCTTTTCGCTTCCTCTCCATACCATAGAACATCGGTTACCCTGCCGTTTCCGCTCTTTTTGACAGCTCCTAAGGACTTCTCCTTTAATGTGGTTATCCCTCCCTTTATGTTTCCCGGAGAGGGGTTCTCATAGACTGGCTGGTTATACTTTGTATAGTAGCTTCTAAACCAGTTTATGACGTTTATGAACTTTTCATATACCTCTTTCTCCTCTATCCTAGAGATTATCTCCTCTTCCGCTCCGAATATCTCCGGTATCTCAGACATAAGAACTGTTCCACCATTGAAGGTTATATAGTCGGAGAGCTTTCCCACCAAGGGGTTTGCCGTTATACCCGAAAGAGAATCGCTTCCTCCACACTTAACCCCGATAATCAGTGAGCTTAAAGGGCACTCCTCTCTTTCAGCACGAGCTTTCTCTGCGAGCTCATATAGAGCTCCCTTTAAAGCTTCCTCCTCATCCCTTACTCCTTGAAGCATCAAGAAGCCGATATTCTCCTGATTTTTAAGCTCTTCTCTTAGATAATCTAACTGAAGGTTTTCGCATCCCAATCCAACTATTAGGACTCCGCCTGCATTTGGGTTTCTGGCTAGTCCGCACAAGATTCTCTTAGTCATATCAAGGTCTCCACCAAGTTGGGAGCAGCCATAGGGGTGGGATAATATTTTAACGTCATCTATCCACTCAGGCCTCCTTATGGTTTGAGTGAATTTCCTTAAGACGCCGTTTACGCATCCTACGGTAGGTATAATCCATATCTCGTTTCTTATTCCGGCCTTTCCATTCTTCCTCTTAAACCCCCAGAGTTTCCTTTCGGGGAGCCTTATATTAACTTCCTTTGCTTTTCTATCCTTCCACTCCGGCTTCCAATCGGGTTTAAGTAAAGTCTTGACGTTGTGCGTATGAACCCAGTCTCCTACTTTTATCTCTTCCGTTGCTTCCCCTATTATGCTATCGTATTTGATGATTCTCTCTCCCTTTTTAATCTCCCTTATTGAGAACTTGTGCCCCTTAGGAAGGTCCCCTGCTATCTTTATCTTAAGGCCGTCTAATTCAACGATCTCATCTTTGCTTAAGTTTTCTAACGCCACTGCCACGTTATCCTTTTCTCCAAGCCTTATGTATTTCTTCAACTGCCGAAAGCACCTCCCTTTTAAGCTTATCATTAAGGTTTGGGAAGAAGCTCTCTATTATGCTTTCCTTATCCAAGCCCTTAAGCTCTTTGAAGTCCGATAGCTCGAAGGGACCACCAGGTAGGTCTTTAACTCCGTTACAGCTATATAGCTCAATCATATGGGCTATGGCCTCGGTGAGCCTTTGGGGGAGTTTTCCGAACTTGAAGTAGTAATCCTCAAGCGTTGGCCTTATCCTCGTGTTCACCTTGCTTATGGAGTTTAAGGCTATTGTTCTAAGGCTGTGCTTAAGTGCCGGGTTCCTAAACCTCTCTAAGACCTCCTCCGCATACTTATGGGTATCCTCGGACTCTGATAAAGCTGGGACTATCTCCTCGTGCACGAGCTCCCTTAACCACTTACCAAAGGTTGGATGCTCGACGAAATCCCTGACGTATTCTATGCCGTTTATTAGGCCCACCGGCACCATGGAGGTGTGAGCCCCGTTTAAAACTCTTACCTTTCTCTCCCTGTAAAACTTGAGGTTATCCGTCAATATGACGTTTAGACCTGCCTTGTTGAAGGGGAGAATCTCCAAGATTGAGGGATCCCCCTGGATCACAAAAAGGTGGAATATCTCTCCGCTCGTTAGGTTTTGATCCCTTTCGCCTATCTTTCTAAAGACCTCCTCTGCGACATCCTGGGGGAAACCTGGAACTATCCTATCAACGAGGGTGTTGTAAAACTTGCACTCCTCGAGGTAGAAGAAAAAGGCTTGAGGGTATGCCCAGTCGGTCGCGTGTTTAATCACGCACTCCTTTAGCTTCTTTCCGTTATCCTCTATGAGCTCAAGGGGAAGTATATAGAGGGGAGGAAGGCCAAGCTTAAACCTCTCGTATAATATCTCGGTCAGCATAGATGGAAAGCTCTCCGCCTTTTCCAGCTTCTTGTAAAATATCCCAGCTTCGGTTGTGTTGGACACAACCACCTTAAGCTCCGGTATTCTTCCGGCTTCAATTAGCTTTTTATAATCCTCAAAGGGGTTCACGCCATCCCTTATCACTTCTACCCTATCTATGATCTCCCTATACTCTCCGTTTACGTATCCCCTTAAGAGGACATGGTATCTTCCCTTCGATTTGAGGATCTCCTTCACCCTGCCCTGGGGAATGGGCTGGACGAGGAAGATCTTGTTCTTTGCACCCGTTGCCTCGTTTATCCTTTGGACCATCCAGTCGAAGAAAGCCCTTAAGAAATTACCTTCGCCGAACTGTAGGATCGTGATCATACCCTTAACCTCCTTGTTTTAATTTTATGAAAGGTCCTTTCTTAATAATGGTCCATGTATATGATACCATTTTTCTTCATTATGTCAATCGCTAAAGGTTTTGGAGTTATGCCTTGAAGATAAATGTGGTATACTGAAGATGGTATAATTATTTAGAAATGAGCTTTTCTTACGTTAAGGAGGCTGTGATAATGTTTAATGAGATCCAGAAGTTCCGAACCTCAGTGGAGATAATAAATCAGATAATATCCTCCATATCTAAGGGGCAGCTTCGACCAGGGTCTCCTTTGCCCTCGGAGAGGGAGCTTGCCAAAATGTTTAACGTGAGCAGGGTTGTGGTTCGCGAGGCCATCTCAGGTTTATCTCTCCTCGGGATAGTTCAAAAGAGGTGGGGAAGAGGTAATTTTATCTCGGAGGATATAAACCTCTCTCTGATTCACAACTCGATAAAGCATATGGTTGTCCTTAAAGAGCAGGAGATATTGGATGTTATCGAGGCTCGGATGGCGGTTGAAAGCGAGCTCGCTTCCCTCGCTGCCAAAAGGAGAACGGAGGAGGATTTGTTTCGCCTGAAGGGTGCGCTTGATAGCTATCTTCGATGCACGAGGGGAAGCTTGAAAAAATTGGAGTTAGATTTGGCCTTTCACGCCACCATAGCTAATGTGGGAAGGAGCAAGATTCTTGAGGGGTTGCAAAAGGTCCTAAGCGAGAAGTGTTATAGCGTGATGCGGTTTGGCGCTTGGCTTAACGATATAGTTAAGGATGCTGAGGCCGATCACATTCGCATCTACGAGGCGATAAGCGATGGGGATGAGGTAAGGGCGCGGGACTCTATGAGGAGCCACTTGATGAAGCTCGTGGATAAGGTCCTCTTCTGTCTGAAGAATATAGATGATTTAAATGGGGGTGTGGGGGAGATTTCAGCGGAGACCTCAAAGCAGTAGGGAAAAGCTTTCCCCAGAGAGCTTAATCCTTGACGCGGGAAATTATTATGGTGTATCATAAAAATGGTTATACCATTATACCAGTTAAATGGGGGGTAGGGGGATGAAGAGGGTCGTGGTTGCTGCAAGAACCTTTGGTAAGTATTCGCAGGATCCCGTTGACCTTCTTAAGAGGCATGGCTTTGATGTGATAAGGTGCGAGGAGAGGGACCTCCCGATTGCCTTGAAGGAAGCCGATGCCTTGATAGTTGGAACGCCGAAGGTTACCGCCGAGATGCTTGAGGGGTCGAAGGTTAGGATTATAGCGAAGCACGGCGTTGGCGTAGATAACATAGATTTGAAAACTGCAACCCGTTTGGGCATACCCGTTACGATCACGCAGGGCGCAAACACCGAGGCCGTTGCGGAGCTCACGATAGGCTTCATTTTCGCCTTGGCGAGGGGGTTGATTTCAGCCCATCTTAAGCTCTTTCAGAGGAGGGAGTGGTCCAGCGTCGTTGGAGTGGAGGTTAAAGGAAAGACTTTAGGCCTGCTTGGTTTTGGAGCTATAGCGAGGGAGGTAAACAGACGGGCTTTATGCCTTGGCATGAGAACCATAACCTATGACCCCTATGTTCCTCAAGATGAGATGAGAAAAAGGGGTGCCGAGCCGGTTGATTTTAAGGAGCTTTTCAAAGGATCAGACTTTCTTTCAATTCACGTTCCATTAAGTGAGGAGACGCGGCACCTTGTGGGAGAGACGGAGTTAAAGCTGATGAAAAGGACGGCCTTTCTGATAAATACGGCTAGAGGTGGCATAGTCGATGAGGGCGCTTTAGCGAAAGCATTGAAAGAGGGGTGGATAGCTGGTGCGGCGGTGGATGTTTTTGAGGAAGAACCTCCTCCTGAGGATTCGCCCCTCTTTGATTGTGATAGCCTGATAACCACGCCTCATATCGGCGCCCACTCCATAGAGGCCGTATATCGTATGAACATGATGGCAGCGCAGTCGGTCATAGACTTCTTTGAGGGAAGGGTTCCAGCTAATGTTATTAATAGGGAGGTTTTAAAATGAAATTAGAGTATTATGATTTCGCTCGAGGGGAAGTTCCCGATGATAGGGTTAAGGCCTTGCTTGAGCCACCTCACATTCATGGCAAAAGCTTAAAGGATTTCGAGGCAAGCTTAAGGGTCCTTCTGGAAGAGAAGCTTGTTCCCAAGCTTGAGGGCGTTAAGAGAGTTCTCATTTTAGTCGATGATATAACTAGGCAGACCCCTGTTTCTTGGATACTTCCTACGACCCTTGCCTTGCTTAACCGCTGTGGCGTAAGGGATGAGTCCATAACCATGCTTGTTGCTACGGGAACTCATCGCCCTATGACCTTGAATGAGCAGGTTAGAAAGTATGGGGAGTTAGCCTTAAAGAGGCTTAAGGTTATCTTTCATAACTATAAGAGCGATGTGGTTAAGGTGGGAGTTACGTCCAAGGGGACGCCGGTTGTCGTAAACAAGCTCGTTTTAGAGCATGACCTTATCATGGGCATAGGTATGGTTGTTCCTCACAGGGTCGCTGGCTTCAGCGGTGGCGGTAAGATAGTCCAGCCTGGCATATCAGGAGAGGAGACGACGGGAGAAACTCACTGGTTGAGCGCTCAGTTTGAGGGGAAGGATATTCTTGGTAAGATCTTTAACCCCGTCAGGGATGAAATTGAGATGGTGGCTAAGATGGCGGGTTTAAGCTTCATAATAAACGTCGTTTCCGATAGGAATGGTAAGCCCATAGGGGTCTTCGCTGGAGACCCCTTACCCACCTTCAAAGAGGCAGCGGAATTTGCTAAGGAGGTCTACGGTGTGAGGGCTCCGAGGGCGAAGATAGTTATCACCGATTCTTATCCAGCGGATATAGAGCTCTGGCAGGCTGCGAAGGGGGTTTACTCAGCTGATCTTATCCTTGAGGATGGTGGCGTAGTTATACTGGTTACACCCTGTCCTGAGGGGGTTGGAGTGGAGTTCGGGGATCTTATAGTTGAGCATGGCTATAGAGGGTACGAGGAGGTTAAGGATTTGGTCAGTTCTGGAAGGCTTAAGAACCTGATAGTTGCAGCTCACCTGGTTCATGTTGGTAGGGTGATAAGGGATAAGGGGAGAGGAGTTCTGCTTTCTCCTGGTATAAGCGATGAGGTTTCAAGGAAGCTTGGCTTTATACCCGCTCGAAGCCTAAATGAGGCCATCGAAATCGCTCAGGGGCTTGTTGGTCGCGGGGAGATGGTCATCTGTAGGTGTGGTGGGGAGATACTTCCGATGATTTAAATTATCCTCAACCATGTGGAGCGAAGGAGCTCAACATTAGCGGTTTTACTCTTGGAAGCGAAAGGAAATCCAGGCAGATTTATAGCGGTGTCTTAAGGAAATTTTTACAAAAGTTGTCTTGAAAAGTTAAAGCGGATATGGTATCTTCTTACAAAGATTCTATTTGTGGGGGTTGGAAGTGCGCAGGGGTTTAACCTTGCTTGAGCTTTTAGTGGTGATATTTATAATTTTGATCTTGTTAGCTATCCTTTATCCGAGCTTGTATAAAGCTATCCTTAAGAGCAAGGTTTCAAGGGTTATGGCTGACATTCATGCGATAAAGTCTGCTGTTTTAATGTATTATGCTGATACCGGTCGCTTTCCACCGGATGATGATTGCTATACCGTTCACGGCATTCCCTATCACGGTGTTGACCTTCTAGAAAACAGGGCTCAGGTTACTGGTTGGAATGGACCCTACCTCGATAAGTGGCCTAAGAATCCTTTCTGCGTCAGGGACCCGGTTAATAGAGAATCCGGCTATCAGTGGGAGGGAACTTGGGAGTCACCAGGCTATCTCTATCCCACGGGTGAGCACGGTTATAACTTCGGTGAGGGGTATGAGCCTTGTATAGAGATAGGTATACTTGACCTTGATTTGGAGGGGAGGAAGTTCGTTCAAACTCTGCTGGATAAGGCTTTGGATGATGGGAACCCTAACACGGGCAACTTCAGGGTTAGAGACCCCTTACCTACTAGCGGTTGGTACTGGTCTTATTATAGGGTAACTATAAAGAAGTAAGTGAGTCTTTATAAAGTGGAGGTGATATAGGTGAGGAAGAAGGGTTTCACTCTCGTTGAGCTTTTAGTGGTCATAGCCATAATAGGGATACTCGTGGCAATAATCACTCCTAATGCCTTTAAGGCTCTTGAAAGGGCGAAGATAGCGCGCTGTGAGGCAGACCTTCACGCTATTAAAAGCGGTTGCTTAAGCTATTACACCGATACTGGGCTTTGGCCATCTAACTTGGATGAGCTTATGACATCGAGCGTGACGGGTTGGGATGGGCCTTATCTTGAGAAGAAGCCTGATAGATCTCCTTGGGGAAGCTATGATATAACAACCACCAAGCCTTCTGGTTTTTATACAACTGAGAACTTCTCCGTTTACATAAGCGTTTCCGATGTTCCTCTTGAATCGGCAAGGAGAATCGACATCGATCTTGATGGCGTTGAGGGTAATACCTCAGGTGCGGTTCAATACGCTACCACGGCCACCACTACGCTTTATTACGGTGTAGCTCAGCAGTAAATTCTGAGGTAAAGGCTTTGTTGGGGTCAGAGGTTTTAAAACCTCTGACCCCAAAATTTTTATTCCCTCTGTATCTCGCAGCTACAGGAAAGGACCTGCTTTCTTTTGGCTCTGTTTCTATATACCGTTATCCCCTTGCACCCCATCTCCCAGGCGAGGAGGAAGACCTCCTTGACCTCTTCCTTTGAGGATTCTTCCTTGAGGTTTACCGTTTTGGATACTGATGCATCTACATATCTTTGGGCTGCGGCTAACATGGCCACGTGGGCTTCGGGAGGTATCTCTAAGGCTGTTTTAATCTGTCCTTTTTCTTCCTCGCTTAACCCCTTTAGCGATGGGTCCTCTAACCTTAAGCTTTTTTCCTCGCCATCTATCTCAATTCTCCTTATGTAGCTTCGGCTGTATATGGGCTCTATGCCTGATGAGGTTTCGGCTATTAGGGATATGGTTCCCGTGGGGGCTACTGTCAAGACCCGGGAGTTAAATGTGCCTCTTGAGGTTTCATCGGTGAGCTTTTCCCAATCTATTCCTCTTTCCCTCCAGAACTCTTTAACCTCGGCGTCCCTTTCCTCTTCCCATGCTATGGGGAGTTTCTTTTTGAGCTTGTAGATGGATAGGTCAAAGAGGGGGAAGCTCCCGAACCTTAAGAATAGCTCGTTCGAGCTTTTTCTAGCGTTGTAGTAGATAAAGGATAGTATCTTCTTTATGAGCTTAGTTGCCTCCTCGGAGTCGTAGCTTATCTTAAGCTTAACCAGGGCGTGAGCGAAGCCCATTATCCCTAAGCCGATGGGTCTTGCGCTTCTCGCATACTTATCTATCTGGGGTAGAGGGTAGAAGCTCATGTCTATTACAGCGTTTAGCGCCCTAACCGCTACCCTTACCGTTTGAGCGAGCTCATCCCAGAGGATATCATCGCTCAGACAGAACTTCGCTATGTCTATGGAGCCCAGGTTACATGAGCCCCAAGGATGAAGGGGTTCCTCACCGCAAGGGTTGGTCGCTTCTATCTTTGAGAGGCCGGGCAGATCGTTAAATAGGTTTATCCTATCTATAAATATCAGGCCAGGGTCTCCGGTTTCCCAGGCCGATTTAGCCATCTCGTCGAACAGCTCGTCGGCGTAAATCCTCCCCCAGCTTTTTCCATCCCTTGGGTTTATAAGCTCCCATACCTCTTTATTTGTGACCGCCTTCATGAAGGATGAATCCACCTTAACTGATAGATTGAAGTTTCTGAAGGAGCTTTCATCCCGCTTGGCCCTTATGAAACTCAGTATGTCGGGGTGGCTTGCGCTTAATATTCCCATGTTCGCTCCTCTTCTTCTGTAGCCTGACTTTATGACCTCCGTGTTGAGGTTGAATAGCCTCATGAACTCAAGCGGTCCTGACGCTGCTCCCTCAACCTCCTTGACCCTATCTCCTGCGGGCCTTAACGGGGAGAAATCGATTCCTACTCCTCCTCCAGTTTTGAATATCAATCCTTGCGCCCTTAAAGCCTCATATATCTCCTCTAAGCTATCTCCTATAGGTATTACGAAGCAGGCCGCTCCCGACTCCCCTTCTATCCTGCTTTTATAGATCTCCTTGTAGTCGTCCATGGTGGGGTTAGCCTTGTATAGAAGCTCTCCCTTGCCTCTTAGAAAGGTTCCTATGCCTGCGTTAAAGAGAAGGGGAGAGTTTCCCAAGAAGAGCTTCTCTCTAAACAGGTTGAAGAACTTCTCCTCCCAAGCTCTTGCTTCCTTCTCGCTTTCCCTCATGATGGCTTCAGCGCTGGCAAGCCACCTTGCTACCCTTCGTGATAGCTCCTCGTAGCTTCTTTCCCCCGGGAAGTAATACCTCTTGCCCTTAAGGATTACCTCAGAGATGCTACCGTAGCTCATCCCAGACCTCCTTTAGCTTTCTTGCGCTCATGTATCTTTCAAATCCTCTTTCCCCCTGATATATGCTTCTTCCTTCAAGCCACATTATCCTGTCCTTCGCACTGGGTGAGGAGTTGAAGTAGTTCTCCGACGATAGGACCAGCCAATCATCGAGAGAAAAGAAGAGGAAGGAAAACCACGGTCTTAGGTTCCTTGAGGAGAGCACGTAGACTTCGCCCGTTTCAAGGATAACCAATATCCTTTCCCCCTTCATCTTGGCGAATACGAGCGAGCCGTTCAAATCGTGATATATCATCGGTCTTTTTCTCCTTGTTGAGTATAGCCAAAGCGTTCCGTTCGCTCGAGCTATTAATATTCTATCCTCATCCACCTTTTCTAATCCAATTATATCGTTCATCCCCTCAAAGATCTTCTCTTTTCCGTTTTCATCAAACAGGCTGAAGCCTTCCTCCCCTACGATCGCCATATTTTCTCCTATAAAGGTGACCTTTTTAATTTTGCCTACTTTTTCGCTATATATAGCTTTATCCCTTTCCTCCCTAAGGTCAAGGAGGAGTATGCCGTAATCGTCGGGTGAGGTTAGGGCTATAAGATTTCCACTTTCGCTTAAGACCGCTTCTTTGTAAGGTATCTTTAAGTTTTTTATGACCCTGCTTTTAAGGTCATAGACTGCTATTTCGTTTTTATTAAGCAATATCAGTGAGGATAGCCCCTCCGAAAGGAGGAAGGTTTTATTCCTAAGATCGAGGAGTCTTTCTCCGCTCTTTAGGCTGTATAACCCTTCATCGGTTAGAATTACTCCTTCCCTCTTTAAAAGGTGAGCTTTCCTTGGAGCTTCCTTAAGCTTTATCCTTTCACCCTTCCATTTTAGGTAAGGTGGCTCCCAGAAGAAGAGCTCGTTTCCCTCGACTATCCTCCCCCTTTCCTTGATTTCCTGAGACTCTTCGCTCCTTAAATCATAGCAGATATAGCTATCTTCTTTTTCCTCCATATATAGTTTGCCGTTTAAGAGGATCGCCCTTCCGGTGAAGAATATCTCCGGGGAGAAGGTTGTAAGGTTCCAGACCAGCGCGAAATTCTCTCCTATCTCAACGAGCTTTTCTCCTTCTAAATCCGCCATCCTTGGTTTCAGGAGATTTGCGTATCTTAGCTTAAGTTCTCCATCGTTTAACTTAAGCTCCTCGTCATCCCAGATTAAAACGCCTTTTGAGGTCAACCTTACCTTGCATTTTTGCAGATCCTCTATTTTTCTTTCGAGGATATACTCCCCTTCCTTTAACTTAAACAAGTATCCCCTTCCCTTTGAGGATAGAAGGAGCAGGTTTTCACCCCTCATCATCGCTTTATCTACCTTCTCCTCTAACTTTATCTCGTGAAGCTGTGAAAGATCCCCGAAGTTCACGATCTTGATCCTTTTCCCCTCTATGATTAGGCCTCTATCGCCAAAGCTCCTTAACCTTTCTTTAACCTTTCCTATTTCCGAGATGAGCTTTCCATCAGAAGCTTGATAGGCTAAAAGCTCTCCACCTTTAAGTAGGACGAATAGGACCTCTTCGCTTTCCGAAAGGGATAGCTCCTTAACGAAGTCTGGAAGGTTGCTTATCTTGGATAGACTCCTTTCGCTTTTGATATCGTAAATTTCTATCTCCTCCTCCGATGTCATATAGGCGATCTTCCCCCTTGCGTAGGTCAGGGGTAGGGATGGAGCCCTTCTTAAGCTGATCCTTAGGTGCCATTTTCCTATATTTACTCTCTCCCAGATCTCTACTTTACCTTTCCTGATCACCAAGAGGTTTTTGTCATCGAGGAAGCCTAAGCTTTCCACCTCATCCCTATCCTCGGAGTATATCCTTCCATCGAGGTAGGGAGGCTTTGTTGCTCTTATCTCTATGAAGTTTCCAGCGTGCAAGGTGGCAAGAAGTTCCCCTTTGGGGGAGAGGTCAGCTTCCAGAACCTCGTGAAGGGGGTAGTTTATGAGCATCTCCATCGATAAGGTGAGCGAGCTCAAGGCCATAATCAAGGCTAAAGATAAGCTTAATGACCTTAAGATACTCAAGACTCTCATCCTCGATCACTCTATTAGAACTAGCCCGTAGTAGTTAGCCTTACAACTTCGGTCCTTTACCACATCTATTGGGAAGCCGAACTTTCGAACCGTGGCGTAAACGTCGATTCCGCAGGCTTCCATAGAAGGGCGGGCTTTCTCAGGGTGACGGCATGGGTATTCAAGCGGGCATGGATCGCAAAGCTCGCAGGGCCCAGAAGGCATGGTGAAGGCCTTGTAGTATCCTAGAAGGAAGAGCTCCCTTTCGAGCTCCGCGCAGATTTCCCTTAGGCTTCTCCAACCCTCGGGTTGCCAAAGCAGAATGGCTATGCGATAGGAGTCGAGGATCTTTCTCGTTTGGGATGGTTCAGGGGTATAGGGAGGACAGGTTAAGCATAGACCATATCCGTCACAGCCATACTGGCATTTCAAGCGAACCCATTCCTCGATTGCAACCTCTTTCGGGTCTATCAGCTTGAAGTCCTTAACCCTTCCTCTAAGTAGATTCTCAAGTAACTTTCTTAACTCTTCATCTTTCATTTTTCTTCCCTCCAGTGGCATTTTAACGATAAATATAATATCATATTGTTGGGGTGAGGAAAGCATGACCATAAGGGTTTTAAACTATATATACGATGATAAAAGGGAGCTTACGATCGAGGCCGATGCTCCCTTGAGGGTGAGGGATATATTGAATCGCGCTTCTATACCCCTTGATCTCTTTGGAATGGCCATAGCTGGGGGCAAGGTTCTGCTACTTGATGACCTTGTTCCCCCGGGAAGCGAGGTTAGGTTAATCCCTCCGGTAGGAGGGGGCTAGGGGAATAGTTTTATAGCTGATTTCCTGCACGTGTATTTGCACTCCAAGCAGGCTATGCATTCGCCATTGTCTATTATCGGTTTCTTGGAATCGGGCCTGCATTCTATCGCTCCCACGGGGCAGACCCCTTCCTTAGTACATAGACCGCACTCAACGCAGGAGCTCTCATCGAGCTTTATCTTAAAGTATGATAACTTTCCCGCTATCTTGAGTATCGCTCCTAAGGGGCATACATATCTGCAGAAAGGCCTGCTTATAAATATGGATAGAAGAAGCAGCAAGGCTAATATCCATAGGCTTAAGCTGCTTCCGCTGAGGTTAAAGAGGGTCTTGAAGGGTTCATGTTTTGAAAAGGCGTTGGATGAGCTCACCCAAGATAGGTATCCGAAGTATATTAGGACGAGGAATTTAAGCCATTTTAAAGGTCTATCGATGCTTCGAGGTAGACCATGGTAGCACCTTAAAGGGCTTTCCTTTCTATGGATTAGCTCCTGAACCGCTCCGAGGGGGCATATCCATCCGCAAAACGCCCTTCCCACGATGAAGGTTAAAACCACGGGTATCGTGAATAATATAAGGGCTGTTCCGAAGAGGGTTTGGCCTCCGGAAATTAGGTAAAAGGGCGTTCCTACGGGTTCGGGACATCCCCCGAGGTAAAACCCTAAGATAATAGCGCTTAGGAAAAGCAAGGGTGTCCTATAGCTGGTCAGCTTTAGTAAGAAAGCTCCTACTCCTACACCGAAGAAACCGTACCATAGGATTAGATTTGTGGATGTCAAAGTGTTTTCCGGATTTTGAGCCTCTTTGACCTCAGGTGTGGGGGGTGGTGTTTCCTTCTGAGGAGGCGTCGGAACCCCTGCCTCGGAGGTAGTGACTTTCCCTTTAGCCTCTACAGTTATCAATCCCACTTTAGGGCAGTTTCTCTCGACGCGGACCGTAGCATCTCCAGCTTCGTTGAATTGAACCTTAAACTCAAGGACATCTGGGGTTCCCTTCTTCCATGTGCCAGGGTCGACGATCTTTCCACGAGTCACAATTATCTTCGTCTCCTCTATGGGTAGTATGCAGCTTCTGTGGGTTAGGTATCTCTCTAAGCGGAAGCTCACAACCTCGCCAACCTTAGCCTCGAAGCTATTTGGTGTTATCCTAAGGTCGCATGCCAAGCTTACCCCTGATATAAACGCTATTAAGGCTATTGCAACTGAAATTATACGTAATTTTTTCATTCTCTTATCATTATAAGTAACATCTTGAAACTGCTTTCTGCTTTAAGCGCATGTGGTTCGTTGGCTGGCATGATCACCGCGTCTCCAGCTTCAACCTTAAGCTTCCTTCCTGCGATCGTTATGTTCGCTACTCCCTCTAAGGCGAGAACCATGGCGTCATAAGGTGCGGTGTGCTCGCTTAAGCCTTGTCCCTCATCGAAGGCGAAAAGCGTTACCGTGCCCGTGTTTTTGTCGATGAGGGTTTTACTCACGATGGCTCCCCTTTGATAGTCTATTAGCTCAACCATCCTCGCCTTTTCTTTTAGCAAATCTTTCATCTTTTTCCCTCCCATAAAAAAATGGTGGAGGCGGCGGGATTCGAACCCGCGTCCGACACATAGTGATGCCGGAGCAGCTACGAGCGTAGCCCTTGTTTTTTCTTCCCCAAGAGGGCTCCCAAGGGCAGGATCCCTCTTAAGAGAGCCCCAAACCTTTCTCCCTGAAAGGCGGGGCGACCTTTCGAGGGAATAGCCGCTAGCCTTTCACCCCTTTAACCTTAGCGGCGTCGGGCTAAAGGGATGGGCTGCTTCATTTAAGCAGCCATTGCGTAACCGTAGTCGGCATTTATTTTTTCTTCCCGTTGTTTTACGAGGTTACGGGACCTCGGCTCGCTCTCCGCGCACGCCCATGTGCCGTCGAAACCGCTCGCCCCCACTACTTATACTTCAAAGCTCTTTCGATCTCTCGCCTTAAGTCCCTTTCAGCTATCTCTCTTCTCTTGTCATGAAGCTTTCTACCCTTGGCTAAGGCTAACTCAACCTTAGCCCTCCCCCTATCATTTATATATATCTTCAAAGGTATAAGTGTCAAGCCCCTTTCGTTTACCTTTCCCATAAGCCTGATGATCTCCTTCTTATGAAGAAGTAGCTTCCTAGGTCTAAGCGGGTCGTGATTGAAGTAAGACGCCTTATCATAAGGGGAGATATGCATATCGTATAGCCATAGCTCCCCATCCTTCACCTTGGCATAGCTGTCCTTTAGGTTCACCTTTCCTTCCCTTATCGACTTTATCTCGCTTCCCTGAAGGACTATCCCGGCCTCATAGGTCTCGAGTATATCGTAATCGTGCTTCGCTTTCCTGTTTTGAGCTATCACTTTCATGGTTTATAAATTATAGCACAAAATTTGTGGAAAGTCAAAAAACGTTATGTTATAATGAGTTTGGGAGGTAATTAAAGATGGAAAGCCACGTATTCTTTTGTGATGCTTATCTGGATATAGAAACAACGGGGTTAGATCCAGCCTGCTCGGATATCACCGTTCTGGGTCTATATCTAGAAGGCCAGAAGGGGGGCAGGATAGTTCAGCTTATTGGGGATGCGATAAATTATCTTAACCTGAGTCGATTTTTAAATGGTGTTAAGAATATTTACACCTTTAACGGTTCTAACTTTGATCTTCCCTTCATTAAGGAGAAGCTTGGTATAGACCTGCGGATCTTCTTTAACCATTGTGATCTAATGTATGTTTGTCGAGGGCTCGGGCTTTACGGAGGACTAAAGGTGGTGGAGAAGAAGCTCGGTATAAGAAGGAGATTGGTAGATATAGATGGTAGGGTTGCCGTGTTTCTCTGGAGAGAGTATAAAAGCTCGGGGGACTTAAACTGCTTAAGGATACTCTTGGAGTATAACAGGGAGGACGTATATAACCTCAAGATTTTGAGAAAGAAGTTGGAGGAAATTTTTAGAGAGAGAAGCTTGTAGTATTAGCTTTAGGCCATGATTTTTAAGCTTTCGTCTTTTTAATTATAGAATATAATTTAATAAAGACGAACAAAGGGGGTGTTTTTAATGTCCTTAGCGTTTATTGTGGTGATGGTTTATCTCGCTGCAGTGGTCCTCGTGAGCACCTATTATACCAGGTTTATCAAGACATCTGAGGATTTCACGGTTGCGGGTAGAACTTTGCCTGGCTTGATTCTCGCTGGCACCTTCGTTGCCACCTGGATGGGTTCCGGGACCGTCGTTGGAGGGACCAACTCCTTGGCCTATAGACATGGTCCCTGGGTTGCCATAATCTTTGGTATGGCCGCGCCGATCGGCATAGTTATGCTTTACTTTCTCTCTAAGAAGATACACGAGCTTAAGATGCAGACCGTTCCTGATATCCTCGAGTATAGGTATGGTGAAGCGGCAAGGATCATAGGAAGCCTCATAATCATGCTGGCCTATGTTGGTATAACCTCCTATCAGTATAGCGGTGTTGGCTTCGTTTTAAACGCTACTCTGGGAATACCGACTAAGGTAGGCATCCTGATAGGGGCCATCGTCGTCATAGGGTCCGCCGTCCTCGGAGGGCTCTACTCGGTAGCTTACACCGACTTCATGAGCGCCTGTATCATGCTTTTGGGTTTGTCCATAGGTATTCCCTATGCTATAAGCTCCGCTGGTGGTTGGTCGACGATAGCCTCGAAGCTTCCGCCAGAGCACCTTAAGCTCGGAGGGTTAAGCGCGCTATCCATAATGGGTTATTTCTTCCCGCTTTTCTTCCTTATCCTAGGTGATCAAAACATGTATCAGAGGTTCTTCGCCGCGAAGGACCCTAAGGCTGCGAAGTGGGGGGCCATAGGCTGGTTCTTCGGCGTTTTAGTCGTTATGCCCCTCGTTGCCTTTGGCGCTACTGCCTCAAGGGCACTATTCCCCAACATCAACCCAGGTATGGCTCTAATAAAGCTCTCTTCCGATGTGATGCCTCAGATACTTGGTGCCTTCTGTCTTGCCGCCATATCGGCCTTCATAATCACCACCGGAAACTCATACCTTCTATCCAGTGCAGTTAACTTAGGGTGGGATATATACGCCCGAGTTATAAATCGAAGTGCGACCGATAAACATCGTCTGGCTGTGACTCGATGGGGAGTTGTAGTTTTAGGCATATTGGCCTATGTGCTTATAACCTACTTCCCAACGGTCTTAGCGGTTCAGATGTATGCCTATACGATGTACGGTGCTTCGATAACGCCTGCCCTGCTTGCTGCTGTTTTGTATCCCAATATTAAGCCTGCGGCTGGCGTATCGAGCATGCTCGTAGGTGCTGTAGCAACGCTGGCTTGGGAGCTTTCCGGTAAGCCCTACGGTTTGGCAAGCGTCATAATTGCAGCTCCCTTGGCAATAGTCACGCTGATTTTGGTTAACGCCTTGGCTCCGAAAAGGTGAAAGGGGTGATGTGGTTTTGAAGGGGATATCTCGGAGAGTTAGTAGGTTAAGGGAGTACCTTTTAAACAGCGGGCTTGATTTCGCCCTGATACTCAATCCTTTAAATCAATATTACTACACCGGGTTCTACGCCTTAATATATAGTCGCCCTATCCTCTTCCTTATATCTCAGGATGAGACTCACTTGATCGTTCCATGCCTTGAGGAGCTTCACGCGAAGGAGGACGCTAAGGTAGACCATATTCACGTTTACTATGAGCATCCTGAGAAGGCTCAAGAGGGGATAGATCCTCTTAAGATGGTTAGGGATATCATAGCTAAGAGGGGATGGAGAAGAGGAGGTATCGAGAGGGATTCCCTCCCATTGAGCTTTTGGGAGCTCTTAAGCGATGCTGGAGTTAAGGAGCTTAGGGATGTCGGCGGCTTCGTCTTAAGGGAGAGACTTGTTAAGGATGATGAGGAGCTTGACTTGATAAGGAAGGCTGGAAAGATCGTTAGCGTAGGTGTAGTGGAGAGCATGAAGGCTATAAGGGAAGATATAACGGAGATAGAAATAGATGGGGTGGGTAGCTTAGCCCTTTTAAAGAGCGCGGCTGAAGAGCTTCCGGGAAGGAGGCTTGAGCTCTTCGTTATGTCTCCATCGGGAAGGGAAAGAAGCGCCCTGCCTCACGTCTTTTCCATATCTAGGAAGCTTAAAAAGGGAGACATAATCATACACAGCCGTCAGGTTGCCCTTGATGGTTATAGGGCGGAGTGTGAGAGGACGGTTTTCTTAGGTGATCCCACGCCTAAGGATAGAGAGTACTTTAAGGTGATGCTTGAGGCTCAGAGGGCGGCGATCGAAGCAGTTAGGGCTGGGGTAAGGTGCAAGGATGTAGATAACGCTGCGCGAAGCATCATAGCCAAAGCCGGCTTAGCTGAGTTTGCTATTCATAGGACGGGACACGGTTTAGGTTTAAGTGCTCATGAGGGACCTTATCTCAGGTTCGATTCGGATGACCTTCTTGAGGAGGGCATGGTTGTGAGCATCGAGCCCGGCTTCTACATTCCGGGTGTGGGTGGCTTTAGGCATTCCGACACAGTCATAGTTACCTCCAAGGGGCCTGAGCTCATAACCTCGGCTCCGGCAGAGCTTGAGGAGTGCATAGTTTAAGAGAATAAAAGGGGGGTAGGAAATACCCCCCTTTAAACTTTTTAAGCCCATATACTGTTAAGCGACCGCCCTTTTGTAGACCGGACTTCTTAACGCTTGACATAGATACCTTTAGGGGCTATAATGCTACTATATGATAAAAACGTGTTACTAAGGAGGGATTGGTCGATGAGAAGGTATGGGTTTGCTTTGCTTTTGCTGGTGCTTTTGCTTCTTTCTTCCCCTTGCTTTGCCCACTTTCAGCTTATAATCCCGTCTAAGGTATTCGTTGAGGGCTCTCCAGAGAAGGTGGAGTTTTTCATGCCCTTCACTCATCCTATGGAAGGTGGGCCGATAATGGATGTAGATAAGCCTGTGGAGTTCGGATTCTTCTTCGGTGGAGAAAGAAAGATCCTTAACGATGCCGTTAATGTGATTGAGCTTGGGGCTTTCCCATCGTGGCATCCTGAACACGCGAAGCATAAGGATAAGAAGGCTCGCGCCTATAAAGCTCAGGTTTTGGTGGATAAGCCCGGAGATTACATATTTTACGTCATCCCTCAGCCCTACTTTGAGGCTGAAGAAGGGCGCTTCATATGGCAGATGGCCAAGGTCGTGGTTAACGCCTTTGGAGCTGAAGAGGGTTGGGATAGTCCCGTTGGGCTTGAAGCTGAGATAATACCCCTCGTTAAGCCTTACGCCCTTTGGGTAGGTAATGAGTTCAAGGGGAAGGTGATGATCGGTGGAAAGCCTGCTTCTGGAGTTTGCGTTGAGGTTGAATACTACAACGAGGATGGTAAAGTTAAGGGGTTGCCCTCGGATGCCTTCATAACTCAGGTGGTTAAGACCGATGAAAACGGCGTCTTTTCCTACGTTATACCCTGGGCGGGTTGGTGGGGCTTTTCCGCTATAGGTGAGGGAGGAGAAAGGGAGCACCAAGGTAAGAAATACCCCGTTGAGCTCGATGCAGTTATCTGGGTTAAGGCCTTTCCATTGCCTGAGGGGGTAAAAAGGTGAGGCTAAATCAAGGCTTTAGCCTCACCATGATTCATATATAGTCGTTTATCTCCTTCCAGAAGGGGGCGAGGCGTACCGCCAACCTGATAGATTCAAGCATGCTTCGCTCGCTTGCTATCCCTTTACCCGCTATATCAAAGGCTGTTCCATGATCGACTGATGTGCGGACCACCGGTAGCCCTACCGTTATGTTAACCCCCTCGTCGAAATAGAGGGTCTTAAAGGGGATGTGCCCCTGGTCGTGATACATAACCACGATGAAGTTGAATTCTCCTCTTTTAGCCTTGGGAAAGAGGGCATCTGCCGGCCATGGGCCGCTCACGTTTATACCCATCTCCTTAGCTAAATCGATCGCTGGCTTTATTATTCTGATTTCCTCGTCTCCGAATAATCCTTCTTCACCTGCATGAGGATTAAGTCCAGCGACGGCTATGGGCTTAGATGTCAAGTTTAGCGCCTTAGCTAGCGCATGGGAGATCTTGATTTTTTCCAATACCTCTTCCACGCTTATCCTCTTAGGGACGTCTTTAAAGGCGATGTGTGTAGTGACGTGCGTGACGAAAAGATTATCGCAGGCTAAAACCATGGCGTATCTTTCCCTTTCAAAGAGCTCAGCTAGTAATTCTGTATGCCCTGAGAAGTTATAGCCGGCGAGGTTAATAGCCTTCTTGTTTATCGGAGCCGTGACGATAGCATCTATTTCCCCTTTCTTGGCCAACTCGCTTGCTCTCACTATATAGCTAACGGCGGCAGCCCCAGCTATAGCTTGAAGCTTCCCCTTCTCTATCCTCTCAAGGGATGGAGACGGGTCTATGACATTTACGGTGGGGTATCCGAAGATCGCTTCCTTTACGCTTTCTATCTCCCTTATCGTAAGCTCGACCTTTGAAGAGTATAAAGTCTTCATCTCCTCCCTTAGGATCCTTGGGCTACCTATCACAACGGGTTTGGAGATCTCGTGAATCTCCCTATAGTTAAGCGCCTTTAATATTATCTCCGGGCCTATTCCCGCTGGGTCCCCCATCGTTATGCCAATTATGGGTGGTTTCCTACTCATATCAGCATCGCCTCCATCTTCCTAACGGCTTCCACCAAGCTCTCTCTTCTACCGAAGCCCCCAGCCTTAGTTATAACTGGATACCCATTGAATCTTCCTCCAACTATTCTGACTATAGGTATTCCGGGAGAGACCTCAGAGAGTAGGTCTAAGCCTCTCCCTTCAAGCATGCCTATTATCGCCGTAGCGGTATCGCCTCCCGTAAGTATAAATCCCCTTACCGGTTTCATCTCAAGAAGGACCTCCGTTGCCTTAGATAGGGCTGAGGAAATCATAGAGGTTAGATCCTCTCTTATCTTATCTCTTAAGTTCTCACTTGGTGTGGTTACAATCACTCCCTCTAATCCCTCGAGCTTTGTTAATTCCAGTAGCTCTCTTCTCAGTGACTCCCTCCAGGAGGATTCATCAGTTATGTATCCTATTGGGTCTATGATTATCATCTTCCAGCCGGGAAGCTGAGAAACCAGATCTATCTGTTCTCTAGATTTAGGGTTAATTGAGCCGCAGACCAAGACCGTTATTCGATCGCTTCTCTTTTTATATAAGCTCCGCCAGATCTTAGCTACCGCTGAAGCTAAGCCAGCGGAGCCGACGTAAAAGAGCTTTAGTCCGGAGCCCTCTCCACCCATGGCGATGTTCATTAGATCCCCTTCGTTCAGCGCATCTGCTAAGACCAGCTTGAAGCCCTCGCTTGCCCTTTCCCTGAGAAAGTTGGAAATGGCCTCTTTACCCTGACTCACCAAGATTATCGGAAGGTGAGCCACCTTTAGGCGGCTTTGCCTCGATAGCAAGGTTACGATGTTGCTTTCCTTAACAGGGAAAGTGGGGTCATTGGCGAAAGGTGTTCGCGACACTATCTCATCATTCACAAGGAGAAACCCTCCTACGACTATCCTTCCGTTTGCTGGAAAGGCTGGGGTCATTATCGACATCTCGAAGTCGAAGGCATCCATAACCGCATCTATCTCGTAGCCTATATTTCCCCTCAGCGTGGAATCGACCTTCTTGTAGATGTTTTTAACGCCCATATCCCTAAGCAGGCTTGCGTATTCCTTAACGATATCATAAGCGTCCTTCGGCTTTAATCTCCTCGACTCGGTGTTTAATACCACCACATCCACATCCTCAAGCGAATCCCTACTTATATCGCGTCTATCGAGGAAAATCCTCGTCTTAAGCCCAGCGTTTGAGAACTGGACCCCGGTATCTCCCGCTCCCGTTAGGTCATCGGCGATAACGCCAAAGAGCAACCGAATCACCCCCCCTTAAGGGTGATTAGCTTGCCGCTTTATTCTTAAGTTATCTCATTCTCCATACCTTAAGGCTTCCGTCTTCGCTACCTGAAGCAAGGTATCTTCCGTCGGGGGAGAAGGCGAGGGCACTTACCTCATCCTTAAGGGCTTGAAATCTTTTCACCATTCTTCTTTCCCTTATGCTCCAGAGGGTTATAACACCGTCTGGGTCTCCTGAGGCTATCAAGCTCCCATCAGGGTGCAGAGCGAGAGCCACTATCGGCGCTTCGTTCTCATCCTCAAAGGAGACCACCCCGCCTTTGGTCACTAGATCCCATACCTTGATCTCTCCCATGTCATCACCAGATATGCAGTATCTTCCGTCGGGGGAGAATATCATTGAGAGAATTATTCCCTTGTGCCTAAGTGAGATGGTCGCCTTGCTCTGTAAGCTCTTTATATCCCATATCTTTACGGTTTTATCCATACCGCTTCCCGAAAGGGCATGTCTTTCATCTGGAAGAAAGGCTAACGCTGCTCCCAGGGCTCCCCCTCTATGCCCTTTGAGCTCTCCTATCTTTCTTCCGCTATCAACGTCCCATAGCCTTACGGTCCCATCCTGATAGTCCATAGTCAAGGCAAGATCTCCACTCCTCGATATGGCAACGCAGGTGACGGATCCTCCGTGCCCTCTTAGGGTCTTTAGCTCCTGTCCCGTTTTCATGTGCCATATCCTGGCGGTTCTATCGGTGCTTCCATATATCATGAACCTTCCATCCCCTGAGAAGGATATATAGTTTATCCTGCTTCCTGAGGATATCCTGTATATCTCCTTTCCCTCTTCGACATCCCAAAACCTTATGTCTCCCGTTTTATCTCCCGATACAGCATGCCTCCCTTGAGGGAAAAAGGCTATGGCGGTGATTCCTCCTTTGTGCCCCTTAAGGAGGATAAACTCCTCCTTCGCGCTAAGCTGATGGGAAAGAAACATAACCCCTATCGCGATAAGGATCAGTGTTAAAACCCTTTTATTCCTCATGGACTCACCCCTCTTCTATTATCTCACAACCGATTAAGGAATGGTTGAGTGTAGTAAAATAAAGAAGGGATGGGACGACAAGCTCAAACTACATTACGAAAGCGCTTATACATGACATTGTCGATATTTTCGCTTGCGCTTCTTAACCCTTTTAGCGCTTCAGCCTTCGAGCTTCTCCTTGTGGATGGGGATAAATTTACGCCGGGCTTCGGTGTCTCATCCTACTTTCCTTTAAGGGACCTTTGCGAGACCTTAGGTTTTCCCATAACTTTAGACCGGTCGAAAGGGGTTGTAGAGGCGCATATCCCCTTCAAGGTTAAGGTACATCTTTCCTCGTTTCCAAAGCTATCTTTTGTCTAAGGAGGTAGAGGTACTTAAGGCTAAAGGGCTTAGCGAACCTTTAGCCAGGGAAAAAGCCCTGGAGCTTGTAGCTCCCCCGGGAAAGAGCGAGCATCAGCTTGGGCTAGCGGTGGACCTCCTTTCTAGATCCTTTCTTGGGAAGGGTCTTTTAGAGGGTTTCTCTGAGACGCCCGAGGGAAGATGGCTTTCAGCATGAGCCTTGGCATCTGAGATACGTAGGAAGGATACACGCCTGGGCGATGCGAAATCTTAACCTATGCCTTGAAGAGTATCTGGAGCTCCTTGAGAGGGAAGGGAGCTTAACCCTCGATGTTCCAGGCCTTGGGTTTTAAGATCCTTTTCGTTAAGGGCTTTGGTGGAGCCACGGAGCTTTACTGGTTATCGGATAGGTGGAGGCTCCTTGAGTTTTCCCCCGATAATAGGGGCAACCTTGTGCTGATCTTGAAAAGCGAGCGATAGACTGGTTAATGCCCTTGACCTAATCACGCCTTTATGATAGTTTAGAGGAGAGGCGTAATGAAGACCGGGTGTCTCACCTTAGCGGTTGGGGGCAAGGAGTGCGGGCGTTTCATATGAAAAGTAGCTTTCTAGCGGCTGCCGATGGGGCTTTAGATGGTGTGCTTTTGGGGTTTTCCCATTGGCAGAGGAGCTCACGATGAGGGGGTGATCCCATGGGTTATGAGCCGCTTGTTTCTATTATCACTCTTGCCTATAACATCGAGCCCTACATCGCGGAGTGTATAGAGTCTGTGCTTTGTCAGACCTATCCAAACTGGGAGATGATAATAGTGGATGACGCTTCAACAGATGGCACTCCTTTAATAGTAGAGAAATATGCTAAGAGAGACAGGAGAATAAAGCTTATAAGGAACGTTCAGAATAATGGGCCGCTATACCTAGATGTTAATTGCAACACAGCCTTAAAGGAGGCACAGGGCGATTGGATAGCCTGCCTAGATGGGGACGATGTATTTACTAAGAGATCCCTTGAGCATAGGATTAAGGCCTTAGGGGAGCTTTCCCCGCAGGAGAGGGAAGATATCGCTTTAGTTTACGGAAACTGTGTATATATCTGGATGGACTCAGGAGCTTTAGAGTTTTTCCCTAATAGCTGTGAGGGGTTTAGGGATTCCTTGTATAACGATCCCTTAGGTAGTGCGCTTAAGCTTTTCTTGCAGGGGGTAAATTTCATCCCCTTTGGTTCGGTGATGATTAATAAAGAAAAGCTCCTACGCATCGGTGGCTTCGTTCAGAGGCCTCGGGAGATAATGGCAGATGATTTTCCCACTTGGACCTATTTATCGCTTTGGGGTAAGTTTTTGTTCTTGGATAGGGTCCTATATTTTTGGAGGAGACATAGGAGTTCCACGACGATGACTAGGGGTCAAGATGTGGCTAAAAGTTTTATCAAGTTTTGTGAGATGTTTTATCATGAGAATAGGGGGCTTATCGCTAAACTGGGTTTAGACTGCTTTCAGATAGAGAGATGTCTAGCTATTAACGCTAAGGGAGAGTTGGCAAAGATGTTGATCCTGCAGGGGGAATACGATGAGGCAAAGGCCCTCATAGAGACGATTAATCCCGATTGTTATGGCTTGGGGTCGACGCCTTTTTTATATAAGGCAAGGTATAATGCTCTTAAATTGTTTACTACCTTTAGGTTGCCGCCGAAGCTTTTGAATATATTGATTTGTTTTAAGCGTAAGGTTTATAATAAATCAATGGGTAAGTACTATCCCTTCTTCTTTAAGGATATGGATCTTTAAGCGTGTGCCAAAGGCGGTTGTGGTGGGTATGGCGGTAAAGTGGAAGAAGGTCCCGCCAAGGGCTCGTTATGAGCTTTTGGGCTGTGAGGCTTTTAGTCTAGTCCTTTTGGGGGAGTGGTTTTGATTTGGATGTGTATTTAATCACCGGTGGTGCTGGTTTTATAGGTTCGAACTTTATAAGGTTCCTGCTCTCTAAGGAGGAGGACGTGCTAGTTATAAATTATGACAAGCTTACCTATGCCGGCAATTTAGAAAATCTCAGGGACTATGAAGGAGATGAAAGGCTTATCTTCATTCGTGGCGATATCTGTGATAAGGAAAAGTTGGAGGAGATCTTTGCCAATTATGATATTAGGTTTGTGGTCAACTTTGCGGCAGAAAGTCACGTTGACAGAAGCATTCTTGACCCTGAGGTCTTCGTTAAGACTAACGTTCTTGGTGCTGTTACCCTTTTAAATGTGGCTAAGAAGCATTGGGAGAAAAATGGTTTTAAGAATAGGAGGTTTGTACAGATATCTACGGATGAGGTTTACGGTGAGCTTCCCCTTGAGAGGTTAGATCTAAAGTTCACAGAGGAAACCCCTCTCTTCCCAAGGAATCCCTATTCCTCTAGTAAAGCTTCTGCTGATCTGATTGTTATGTCGTACTGCAAGACTTATGATATGCCCGTGAATATAACAAGGTGCTCCAACAACTACGGGCCTTATCAGTTTCCTGAGAAGCTTATACCGCTAGTTATAACTAATTGCATGAACAAAAAGCCCATCCCGGTGTATGGTGATGGCAGGCATGTGAGGGATTGGATTTATGTGGAGGATCACTGTGAAGCGGTCTATATGGTAATAAAGGGTGGTAGACCTGGTCATGTTTATAATATAGGTGGGGATAATGAGAGGCATAATATAGATGTAGTTAAGATTATAATTAATATCATGCGCGATATGTACGATCCCTCGATTTCGGAAGAGCTAGTATTATTTGTTGAGGATAGGAGGGGACACGATAGGAGATATGCTATAAATAGTGGTAAGATTCAAAGAGAGCTTGGATGGAGACCTCGAACCGATTTTGAGACTGGTATCAGAAAGACGATAGAGTGGTACATTAAGAATAAGGAATGGGTGAAAAACGTGATTAGTGGTGAATACCAAAGATATTACGAGCTGAATTATGGGAGGAGGAAGGTCTTAGGTTGAAGGGGATAATCCTTGCGGGAGGTAGTGGCACAAGGCTATACCCGGTTACGAAAAGCATTTCTAAGCATATGATTCCGATTTACGATAAGCCGATGATATATTATCCGCTTTCTGTATTAATGCTCGCTGGGATAAGGGATATACTCATAATAAGCACTCCGAGAGATCTCCCGCTGTTCAGAGATCTTCTGGGCGATGGCAGTCATCTAGGTATAAGGCTATCCTATGAGGTTCAACCCCAGCCGAGGGGCATCGCTGAGGCCTTTATAATCGGAGAAAGGTTCATTGGGGGCTCTAACGTTTGCCTTATACTTGGCGATAACGTATTTCATGGAAGCGGTCTGGGCTCTATATTGAGAAAGGCGGCTCAGCTGGAGGAGGGGGCAATCGTATTCGGATATTACGTAAAGGATCCAAGGAATTTCGGTGTTGTAGAGTTCGATGAGAACTTCAACGTGATATCCATAGAGGAAAAGCCTGTAAATCCGAGGTCAAACTATGCTGTCCCTGGATTATATTTTTACGATAATCGGGTTATAGAGATCGCAAAATCAATAAGCCCTTCCGCGAGAGGAGAGCTTGAGATAACCAGCGTTAACAATGAGTATTTGAAAATGGGCAAGCTGAAGGTCATATTGCTCGGTAGGGGCATTGCGTGGCTTGATACTGGAACGCCATCAGGGCTTCTTCAGGCGGCCAATTATGTGGAAGCGGTGCAAAACGTTCAGGGTTTGTATATAGCCTGCCTCGAGGAGATCGCCTACAGAATGGGGTTTATAGACGATAAGCAGCTGGAGAGGCTGATTGACCCCCTGGGTAAGACCGAATATGGCGAATATTTAAGGAAGATTTTGGAATCCAAGGTATGCGTTAAAGTTGATGATGTTAAGCTGTGATGCTCTATCTTGGGTTAAAAGCTAGGAGAGTGAAGGATGTTAAACTGCAGTTTAATCAGGCTAAAGGTGATTTGTAGTGAGCAGGGGAGTTTGACGCCCATTGAGGGAACGAGAGATATTCCCTTTGAGATAAAGAGGGTTTATTATATCTATGGGGTCCCAGACGATGCGGTAAGGGGTTTTCATGCTCACAGGAGGTTACATCAGGTGCTAATATGCCTGCATGGGTCTTTTAAGGTGGAGTGTGAGTTTGGCGATGAAAGGGAAGTATACGAGCTTAACTCCCCCGAATATGGCCTCTACGTTGGTCCATACGTCTGGCGCGTGATGTTTGATTTTAAGGATGATCCGATCGTATTGGTTCTCGCTTCAGACTATTACGATGAGAGCGATTATATAAGGGATTATAACCTTTTCCGCGAAGAGGTAAAGAAGCTATTCGGCTAGGGGTGGTTGGCTTGAGGATACCGTTCCTCGATCTTGGTAGGGTAAACGAAGAGATCCGAGATGAGGTAATGGAGGCCTTTAGGAGGGTTTTTGACTCTAAATGGTATATATTGGGGGAAGAGGTCGAACGTTTTGAGTATGAGTTTGCTAAATACTGTGGAGTTAAATATTGCATAGGAGTGGGCAACGGTTTAGATGCATTGACGCTAATCTTAAAGGGGTACGGCATCGGTCAGGGGGATGAGGTAATCGTCCCTTCTAACACCTATATAGCTACCGTTTTAGCGGTTTCCTACGCGGGAGCAAGGCCTGTTCTCGTGGAGCCAGATCCAGAGACCTATAACATAGATCCAAAGCTGGTAGAGGAGAAGATCAGCGAGAGAACTAAAGCGGTAATCGCTGTACACCTATATGGGCAAACCGCTGATATGGACAGCATAAGGCGAATCGGCGAGAAATACGGTTTGAAGATAATAGAGGATGCGGCTCAGGCCCATGGGGCTGAGTACAAGGGTAGAAAGGCGGGTTCCCTTGGGGATGCAGCAGGTTTTAGCTTTTATCCGAGCAAAAATCTGGGTGCGCTGGGGGATGCCGGAGCGGTTACCACCGACGATGAGGAGCTGGCACTTAAGGTTCGCGCTTTAAGGAATTATGGATCGCATAGAAAGTATTACAATATGTATAAGGGGCACAATTCGAGGCTCGATGAGATACAAGCGGCTTTCTTAAGGGTAAAGCTTAAGTATCTGGATAGGTGGAACGAGGATAGAAGGAGGATAGCAAGATACTATCTCGAGCACGTTAATAACCTTAGGATCATTTTGCCCAAGGAGGCCCAATATAATAGGCATGTTTGGCACCTTTTCGTTATAAGATCCGGAAATCGTAACGGGCTCCAACGCTACCTGGAGGGTAAAGGGGTGTCTACTCTTATTCATTATCCTATTCCCATCCATCTGCAACCTGCCTATGAGGACCTAGGGCTAAGGAAGGGGGATCTCCCTATCGCTGAGCGGATATCCGAAGAGGTGTTAAGCCTCCCGATTTGGCCGGGAATGAGTACCGATGAGCTGGAGTATATAGTGGTTCTCTTAAACAGCTGGGAGGGCCTTGAGAATGAGTGAATTGAGGAGAGTCCTGGAGGGAACTTATGTAAGGATTAAAGATGTTGATCTTGAGGACTTACCCCTTATAGTGGAGCTAAGAACCGATCAAGTGCTTTCGAGGTATCTTCATCCTATAGATCCGGATCTAGACGTTCAAAGGGAATGGCTTATTAGACAGAAACAGAGGACGAACGACTATTATTTTTCTGTCTTTAGCAAAAAAATGGGAAAGTTTATCGGTACCTGCGGTGTTTATAATTTTTCAGACGATGGAACAGAATGCGAGTTTGGAAGGCTTATTTCTAGGGGAATCCCCTACGAGAACTTAGAGATATTTTTGCTGGTATACGACTGGATATTTGATGAGTTAAACGTGTCTCTGATACACAATTATGTAGTTTCGGAAAACAAGAAGGTCGTGAGTCTCCACGAAAACCTGGGGGAGAAAATGGTCGAAATTAAGCCAAGAGGAACATACTCTGCCCTTTTTGATGTGGTTCACTTTTATATAACTAGGGATGTTTACTTTAGCTATACGAGGGATATCTTGAGTAAGATACTTTACAGAGGTCTTGCGAGAGGTGAGCCTCATGTTTGAAAGGTTGGAGGAGGGGTTGCTTAATATAGCTTCTGAGGTTCTTAAGAGAGATGTGGATCTTGATACTAAGCGGGAAGATATATCCGAGTGGGATTCCTTCGCGCACTTGATGTTAGTTGCCAGAGTCGAGGAGGAGCTTGGTTTAATAGTACCCTTGGAGGAAGTTTCTAATATAAGGTGTTTAGCCGACTTTTTGAGGTATACAGGGAGGAATCGCGATGAGGGTAGCTCTTCTGTCTAATGTGAATATAAGGGCGGTTTGCGATGAGCTGCGTAAGATCAACGGAGATTTAGAGCTGTATGTTCCTGATGGCTATGGCCTTTGGATGCAGGAGCTTTTGGGAGACAACTCTCCCTTGGTTAACTTTTCCCCAGAGCTCCTCTTCTTAATCTTAGACGGTAGCGAGCTTATAAGGGGACTCTCTGAGGGTGAGGTCTTGGGGATTTTAGATACTATAAGGAGCTTTGTCGATAAGCATACCTATTTGCACCTTTTTGTCTCTGAACTCGATGTGTGGTGTAGAGAGATCCTTCCAAACGATGTTTTAAGCAGGGGTAGGCTTTTGGAGTGGGAGTGGAATAGGAGGATATACGAGCTTTCCGGCCAAAGGGAACGAGTGCACGTTTTTAAGCTTAAGGAGCTGATCGAGCGTGAGGGTAGGAAGGCCTTTTACAGCGATAAGCTTTGGTATTTGGGTGGCATTAGGTACTCTAGCTATGGGAGCAACGTGATAGCCCATGAGATAGATGTTTTGATTAGGTCTTATAAGCGGTCCAGGAAAAAGGTTTTGGTATTGGATCTGGATAACACGCTCTGGGGGGGAGTGCTAGGAGAGGTAGGCTTGGACGATATTGAGCTTTCCGATGTGAAGGAGGGTAGTAGATATAAAGACTTTCAGAGGAGGGTGAAGGAGCTTAAAGACCTAGGAGTGTTGCTTGCGATTTGCTCTAAGAACAATGAGTCAGAAGTCATGGAGGTTTTTGAAAGGCATGAGCACATGGTCCTGAAGAGGGAAGACTTTGTGGCAATGAGGATCAACTGGGAGGGTAAGGTGAGGAACATAGAGGAAATAGCCTCTGAGTTAAACCTAGCTCTGGACTCCCTTGTCTTTGTAGACGACTCTCCCGTGGAGAGGGAGTTGGTGAAGAGGTCGTTACCCTGTGAGGTTCCGGAGTTTCCTAGCGATACTTCTAAGCTCAATGATTTTGCTTGGGATTTGTATAAGAGGTATTTCTATGTGCTTAAAGTTAGCTTTGAGGATGTTAAGAGGACCGAGATGTATCTTCAGGAGAAGGAGAGGGAGAGACTCAGGCGTGAGGCGGTTAGCTTGGAGGATTACCTAAGGTCCCTGGGAATGAGGATGAAGATAAAGAGATTAGAGGAGGGGGATGTGCGGAGAGCTGCAGAGCTAACTCAGAGGACGAATCAGTTTAATTTGACGAACCTGCGCCTGACCGAGGCGCAGGTGAGGGAGCGTCTGTCGAATCCTACCTACAGCGCTTACATAGCCTCCGTAGAGGACAGGTTTGGTGATAATGGGAAGGTTTTGTTGGCCTTTGTGAGGAAAGATGTGGTTAATGGTATAGCTGAGTTTGAAAACCTTTTAATGAGTTGTAGGGTTTTTGGGAGGTATCTCGAGGACCAGTTCGTGGGCTTTATAGAGGATGAGCTTGCTGAAGAGGGCTTTAAGCTCATTAAGGCTAGGTATGTTCCTACCGCTAGAAACAAGCCTGCCGAGGATTTTTTCGATAGACTAGGGTATAAGGTCGTGCTACTTGAAGGTGGGGAGAAGCTTTACGAGTTAGCCCTTAAAGATAGTAGGGAGCGCAAGGCCTTTGCGGATATCGAATATGAGGGTTGATCATATTGGTTATGCTGTAAGGTCTATAAGCAGCGCTAGGGCCTTCTTGGAGCTACTCGGATTTTCTGTCGCATCTGAGGAGATATTAGACGAAGCGCAGAGGTCCCGCATACAGTTTTTAACTAGCGGTGGTCTTAAGGTTGAGCTCATAGAGCCTATTTCGGATGATTCTCCTACGGTTCAGATTCTTAGGAGGTTAGGCCCTTTACCTTATCACCTGTGTTTCGTTTCTGAGGATTTTGATGGGACGCTTGAAAGGCTTAAGGCTAGGGCGATATTGGTCGTCGATGGGGTACCAGCCAAGGCTTTCGGGGGAAGAAGAGTAGCCTTCTTTTACAGTAAGGAGATAGGTCTGTTTGAGGTCCTGGAGGGGGAGATTATTGGTGAGAAAGGCGGTTGTGGTGGGTGCTATCGGTAGAAGGAGAAAGATCTTGAAGGATGTTTTGGAGAGCAAGGGCTCGAAGGTGATCTGTTTTGTCGATAATATTTGTTCGGAGAGGGAATATGATGGTGTTCCTATAATAAGGGATTTTGAGATAGAGGAGTATCTTGGCGATTTCGATGGCGATGTTTATCTGACCTTTCCCACCATCGATGATAGACGCAGAGGCTTTGCCGAGGGCGTGCTAAGCAGGTTTAAGGGTAACATAAGGGTATACAATTACCGAGAGACTTACAGCTTTCACAAGGAAGCCCTCTTCCTTGCTCGAGAGCTTGGTGATTACTGGTTGAGCAAGAATTACGATAGGGAGAGGGCTTACGGCGTTATTGAGATGTTCTCTGACGAAAAATCTAAGGTTTTAGTGAGCAATTGGATTGCTTTTAGGGAGACGCTCGATTTATCGCTGATCCCCGACCCCGAGGGAGATCAATATTTGCCAAGAGATGTTCCCCTAATCGATTCGATTCCTGATAGATATAGCCTTTTAGACTTGGGCGCCTATGATGGTGATAGCTTGGTCTTTATCTTAAGTAAGCTGGAAGGCTTGGGTAAAGCTATGGATCTGTATATCGCCTTTGAGCCCGATAGCAGAAACTTCAATAAACTGAGGGAGAGGGTTAGAGAGCTCATCGACAGGAAGGTGCAAAATACAAAGTTTTTGCTTCTTAAGGCAGGTTGTTCTGATGAATATAGGGTTCTTGCGCTTCACAGTGATTGGGAAGGAAGCAGATTGCTTGATGGTGAGCGCGATGCCCGTGTGGATGAATGGGCTTACACGATGGTTGCCGATGATGTCCTTAATAACGTTAGGGTAGATCTAATTAAGATAGACACTGAGGGTTTCGAGATGCGTTGTCTGAGAGGGTTGAGAAAGTCTATATGGAAAAGTAGGCCAATCATAGCTGTATCCTTGTATCATAGGCCTGAGGATATTTATGAGATCCCGGAGTTTTTGCAACAGCTCTGCCGTGACTATAGCTTTTACCTAAGGGTTCACTCGACCTTTTTCATGGGAACGGTGCTCTATGCTGTTCCTAAACTAAGGTAGATGTACTGTTAAGAGGAGGCTGAGATAGTTAAGGCTTATAAGGGGGTTGGACAATGGGAGAGGACCGCCTACCTAAGGTGTCAATAGGAGTTCCCGCGATTGGAAGGGAGAGTCTGAGGGATACCATAGAGAGCATCCTTAACCAAACATATCAGAACTTGGAGATCATAATAAGCGATGATACGGAGGATAAAAGGGCCTATCCAATAGTACTGCCCTATTTGAGTAAGGATAGCAGGATCAAATACGTGGTTAATAATAAATACAGGCATGGGGTTGTGGGAAATATTAATAACTGTCTAGACCACATGACGGGAGAGTATGTGACTTTTTTTGCTGATGACGATATTTATGCTCCAAACGCAATCGAGGAGTTAATCTCGGTAGCGATTCAAGGGGGTTATAGGAGTGTTTTTGCGAATTGCTTAGACCAATATGGAAGATATACGGGCAAACATTACGGTAAAGATGAGGAGGTTGATTATGTTGATTTTCTTTGCGGAAGGTACGAAGGTGAATATATCGGCTTATTACATAGGTCGCTTTTAGATAATGATAGGTACATAGATGAGTGTTGGGGGTCAGATATGCTAACTAATTTTAAATTGTTAAAGAGGGCTAATAAATCATTTTACATCCATAAGGTTTTAAGGTACTATCGCTTTGAGGGCGAAGATAGCGCGACTGTTAAGATGTATTCTCCCTATAACTCTTACGGGCAAATGTTAAACTATGTGCACGTTATTGATTCCTTTCTCTGGGATTTTAAGAGATGCTGCCCAGGCCAGATACTAAGATGGGCTATTCCCGGCATGGCCTTCGCTAGCCTTAGCGGTAATAGGGGGAGGGTTCTTTGGTTTCTCAGAAAAACCTTTGAGGGTGCCGGTTTAAGAGGAGTATTGATTATCCCATGGGCGGGCTTCTGTCTAGTTGCGCCCCAGAGGATCTTACTAACCCTATGGAGAGGTGTTTTTTCTAAGGGGCTAAGAGATATCGTAAAGGCTTTTTTGAGAAGGATTTAAGAGGGTGATAGTTAAGAGGATAGCGAACTTTGGTTTGGTTGACGGGTCTCGTGATTGAAGCAATTCCTGTAGTCCTCTTTAACCTCCTTTAAGGGCTTTCGCTTATGATGCCTTCGCATTTGTAGCTCGACAGTAAGGTGCGGTCTAGATGAGTAGGTTGATGTTTATCTTTCGGAGTTTAGGGGTAGGAGGGGTTGAGAGCGTTATCGTTAATCTTTGTAAGGGGCTTTCTAACCACGAGAGGTATGTTCTACTTCTCCATGACGATGTAAGATGCCCCGTGCAGGCGAAGACGATATCGATAAACTCCAGGTTTGAGTTCGTGCATGTGTTGTTTAAGATAAAAAGGATAAAGAGGGAGATAAACCCTCACTACGTCATAAGCGCTAACGAGCCCTTTAATCTTTTTAATGTTTTAACCAAAGTGAGCGGTCAGAGGACGATACTTTCATTCCACGGTCATAAGACTAAGTTTCTTTCCTCGAGCGAGGGGTTGGTGAGGGGTATTTTATGGCGCTGCTACCAAGCCCTGCGCTGCTGGTATTATAAGTTTATCTTTAAGAGGCTTTACAATAAGGCTGACCTTCTCGTTGCGGTATCAAGGGGCGTGGCTAAGGATTTGGTGGACAACTTTGGCGCTGATCCAAGCAAAGTAAGGGTCATCTATAACCCCTTTCTCATAGAGGATATAGAGTTCCTCTCTCAGGAGTCCCTTGGGGAGTACGAACCTATCTTCAACTTTCCTGTGATCATAACCGTTGGGCGTCTTGCAAGGTCGAAGGGGCAATGGCATCTTTTAAGGGTTTTCAGGCCTTTAAAGGATAGGTATCCCTCTCTTAAGCTCGTGATACTTGGGGAGGGTAAGCTTAAAGGTTATCTGGTTGATCTCTCCTCGAGGCTTGGCCTGAAAACCCACGTTTGGGATAGGGACGCTTTGACCGACGATTATGACGTCTATTTCCTCGGCTTTCAGAGGAATCCCTTTAAGTTCCTTTCAAGATCGAAGCTCTTTGTCCTTCCCTCCTTGGGGGAGGGTCTATCTAATGCTTTAATTGAAGCTATGGCTTCTAGCCTTCCCGTTATTTCGGCCGACTGTAGGAGTGGGCCAAGGGAGATCTTGGCACCGGATACGGATTTAGATAAGCAGGCTGAGGGTGTGGAGTTTGCGCCCTATGGCGTTTTGATGCCTCCCTTCGATGGAAAGCTTAGATCCGCGAATGATCCACTTGATGATGTGGAGCTCATGTGGGTTAGCGTGCTTGATAGGCTTTTGACGGATGAGGAGTTAAGGAAGAGCTATTCCCTAAGGGCTAGGCAGAGGGCTTTAGATTTCAGCCTGGAAAGGATAGTTAAGGAGTGGGAGAGGGTTTTTTCGATGCCATATTGATATTTTAGCTTTTCCTTTAGCTCCTCGGTACCTGCTTCTCTTAACCCAAGCTCGGGCTGACCTCTGTCACAGAGTTGTGACATCGAAGTCGTCACTGACAAATGTGTTAAGCTGCTTGTAATCCCTCGCTTTAACGACTATATTGGCGTTGTAAGGGAGGTGAAAGACCATGTCGGTTCGCTTAGGCTTTAGCTTGGCGTTGGGGTTCGTCTTTCTTCTTATGATGTTTGGTCCTTCTTCTGGTGCATTGGCGCAACCCGATATCTCTCAATGCAACTGGCATTCCTTCCGTCCTGGTGGGGCCACTGGTCAACCCGGTGGGTATCTCCCCTATGACCCGGGAAAGGAGATTATCAGGACCGGTTACTACATGATTTACGTGGGTCCAGCCGGTAAAAGCGGTACCAGTGTACCGCCTAGTACGTGGCAGGCCTATGGTCCCTATCGTCTGGAGTCGGGTTTTAGATATGCTTTGGATATAATACCTGATGGTGTTAGCTTGTATAAGGAAGCGCCTATACTTCTTCAGTTTTCGAAGCCGGGGAATTGGGCCGTAGTATACGTTCTTAATAGGAGGCATGATCAGTTTTACGCCGTGTGCATCTTAAGAAAGGAGCCCTAACGTAAGGGAGTGTCGTCTGATGGCTTCCTCACGAAATGGGGGCCATCAGACGAAGGAGATTAGGGGGTGTAAGCTTGAGCGAAGGAGCGCATTGCCCCCAGTGCGGTACGGCTCTAAAGGAGGCCGATGTGTTCTGCAACAAGTGCGGCTATCACTTTGTTGAGGAAGGGAAGCAGGATAAACCTCCGAGCCTCTCTTGGGAAAGAAAGGTGAACCTCTTTATCGATAGGCACGTTTTCAAGAGCTTTCTCCTGGCGTTATGGATAGGAGCGAGCGCTATTTTCTTATTTTTACTAATCCTGGGTTTGGTAGAGGGTAGCTTAAGCTGGGAGGTTTTTCGCACCATCTTGCTTATTACCTTGGCCGTGTCCGGTGTGATACTTGCTTTCTATCCCGTTGCCTTGCTTATCCTGGGGGGTTGGAGCTACCACTATAGGTTTAGAGTCGATGAGAATGGAATTCTGCTTGAGACCGCACCGAGGCAGCGCAAGTGGAACACCTTCTTGAACTTCCTGACCTTTATCAGCGGTATTTTGAAGAGAAAGCCCGGAATGATGGGCGCAGCTATCTTAGCCCAAAGCAGGCAGAGGGAGCTTTACAGGTGGGAGGATGTCCGCCTCATTAAGCCTGATCCACGGGGGCACGCGATCGTCTTAAAGCTTTACGGCGGTCGAACCTCGGTCCTTTGGTGCCCACCTGAGAGGTATGAGGAGATCCTGCAGGCGATTTTACGTTGGCGCGAAATCATAGAGCCGCGGAAGAGAAAAAGGTCGAAAAGGTCTTGAAAGGAAGACCTATCTCATAGTTGTCGCAAGCCTTTTCCACCTCTCCGGTAGCCCTTGACAATCTTTCTTGAGTGGAGTATGATAGCACCAGATGAGCAAAAAGTGATACGGAGAGGTGGGTTCCTCTGCATATATCTGAGGGTGTTTTAACCCCTTCTTTACTAGCTGGGGGAGCTTTATTAACTTTGGGTGGAACCTATGTGGGTTTGAGGAGATTAAGCGATAGGGATCTTCCAAAGGTGGGCATATTGTCTTCTGCCTTCTTCGTCGCATCTTTGATTCATGTTCCCCTTGGGCCCACGAGCGTTCACCTCGTCTTAAACGGCATAAACGGTCTTATTTTAGGGTGGGCAGCATTTCCCTCCCTGCTTGTTGCCCTTTTCCTTCAGGCTCTCTTCTTTCAGTTTGGAGGGTTAACGACGCTTGGCGTTAACACCTTTAACATGGCATTCCCCGCTGTGCTCGTGGGTTTGCTTTTAAGGAGGGTTATCGCGTCCCCGAGCAAGGGGATGGCTCTCGTTGGCGGCTTCCTCGCTGGTTTTCTTGCCGTTGCACTATCAGGCCTGCTTGTGGCCTTGACCTTAGCGATGGTGGGAAAGGGTTTTTTTGCTCTGGCTAAGATGGTGTTTTTAGCTCATCTACCTGTGATGATCATCGAGGGGGTGATAACCTCTATGGTGGTTTTATTCTTAAAGAGGGTTAATCCTCGATTATTGATCTCGCTCTTTCTTTTTTTCAGCCTCCTTGTCTTCACCGATACCTCCTTCGCTCACAGGGTAAAGACCTTCGCCTATTGGGGCGATGACGGGACGGTTCACACCGAAACCTACTTCACCGATGGGACGAGGGTCAAGGGCGCGAAGGTTATGGTTTACGATAACCTCAAGGGGGATCTCCTTTTGGAGGGAAAGACCGATGAGGGTGGTAAGTTTTCCTTTAAGCCCCCTTACCAGACGGACCTTAAAATCGTGGTTGAGGCTGATATGGGGCATCTCTCTCAGGTTCTCCTTAGTTCTTCAAGTAAACCATCATCTGAGATTAAGGGTGAGGTTAAGCTCTCAGGAGGGGAGGATCTTTCAAGGTTGATCGATGATAAGCTTAAACCAGTGATGGAAAGCTTAACGAGGATAGAGGAGAGGCTCTCTCGTCCATCTATGATTGAGATCTTCGGTGGCATAGGCTATATATTGGGCATATTTGGCATCTTGGCCATGGTTATGTCAAGAAGGGCGAATAAGGATGAGGGTGGCCTTAAGTAAGCTTGATGTGAGGGTTAAGCTGCTTTTTCTTCTTTTTTTCTCCATAGTGATCGCCGTAAGCTCAAGGCTGCTTTTCATCTTAGCAGGTCTTCTTTTTACCCTTCTTCTTACCCTTCTCTTTCACCCATCTCCAGCTAAGCTCCTCCGTAGAATGCTTGTGCCTCAAGAGTTTCTTGCGCTTGCCCTTTTTCTGCTTCCCTTCACCGTCGATGGTAGGCCCCTCTTCACCCTCGGTCCCTTCGCCTTGACGCAAGAGGGTTTGGATTTTGCGCTTTTGCTTTTCCTTCGCTCCTCTACCATAATTTGGGCAAGTGCCCTATTTCTATCTTCTACTGACCCCTTGGAGATAGTTTACGCTTTAGCTGGGCTCGGTATTCCGCAAAAGCTCTTAAGGATAGCCTTCTTCGCCCTAAGGTATATAAGCGTGATAGATTTAGAGTATAATAAGCTTAGAAAGGCTATGAAGGCTCGAGGGTTTAAGCCGAGGACTGATCTTCACACCTACAAAAGCTACGCCTATCTTTTGGGTATGGTCTTGGTGAGGAGCTATGAGAGGGCGGAGAGGGTTTATAAAGCTATGCTGGCGCGGGGGTTCAGTGGTTCCTTTCCAGTTTATAGGAGCTTTTCTTTATCACCGCTGGATTTTTACTTTATCACTTCAGCTTTTGCCTTTCTCTTCGCTATCTCTCTTTTATCATGGAGGTAGCCTTTAGCCTTGGGAGAAAGCTTAGTGGAGCTTAGGGATATTGAGTTCTCCTATGGGGATAGGCCTATATTAAAGGGGATAAGTCTAATACTTTTGAAGGGTGAGAAGATAGGCTTAACTGGTCCTGTGGGAGCTGGTAAGACGACCTTAGCTGAGATAGTTATGGGCTTCGTTAAGCCGACGCGGGGTAAGGTTATCTTCAAGGGTAGGGAGATGGTTAGTGAGGAGGACTTTCACGAGCTGAGGAGGGCTATCGGGTACGTCTTTCAGGATGCCGATGATCAGCTTTTCTGCCCCACAGTGTTTGAGGATATAGCCTTCGGCCCTTTAAACTTGGGCTTAAGAGGTAGGGACCTTGAGGATCGGGTTAACGCGATTTTGAGCCTGCTTAACATAAGTTACCTTAAGGATAGGGTGACCTATAAGCTTTCGGGAGGAGAGAAAAGATTAGTTTCTATAGGGGCGGTCTTGGCGATGGAGCCCGAGGGGTTAATCCTCGATGAGCCCTTAAATGGCCTTGATGAGCGATTTTCGGCTAGGGTTGAGGAGATAATAATGGGATTGAATAAGACTATGATCATCATATCCCATGATTTATCTTTTTTAAGGAGGGTTGCTCGGAGGATATTTAAGCTTGAGGGCGGAAGATTGGAAGAGCTTCATATATGACCTTCCTAAGGATTTTAACCCATCTTCCTTTATAATGGACTTTCTTCGTGAGAATGAAATTCTATCCGTCAAGAGGATCTCCTTTAAGAGCCCCTTTAGGAGCCCTTTTAAGGTTAATAACACGGTCTATGTGGAGCTCTTTGAACCCCACCTTAAGAGCGTTGATGCCTTTCTCCTTTTCGTCCATGGCTTTGGGTTAACCAAGCGTAAGAAGGCCCTTTACTCCTTTCTTCCTGAAAGGCTCGCCCGTTTGGGCTTAAGGTCTGCCTTCATAACCCTTCCTTACCATCTTGAGAGGACGCCTCCAGGAAAGTCAAGCTCAGCCTGGTTCAGGGATTTCAACGATGTGGAGACGGCTGCCTTCTTTCATCAAGCGGTTTTGGATATAAGGTCGGCGGTAAGGCTTCTTAAGTGTGATGATACGCCTTTTATAGCTGGCATAAGCTTGGGTGCTATGATTTCGGTTATAGCTCTGGCCGTTGAGGAAGGCCTTAAAGGGGGCTTTCTGATATTGGGGGGAGGGAACCTCGAGAGGATAGTTTGGAGAAGTCTCTTTAGGTTCTTCGCTAACGAAGAGGGTTGTGGAAGGAGGGAGTGCCATAGGCTCTATAGGAGGTATCCCGATTACCTCAGGGAGGTTGAGTCTAAGGGCTCTTGGAGGGATGTGGATCTGCCGAAGATATGCTTTCTCTTTGATCCCTTAACCTTCGCGCCGTTCGTTAGGGGCAAGAAGGTGGTCATGATAAACTCCCTCTTCGATGCAATCATACCTTTAGCGTCTGCCCTTGAGCTCTGGAAAGCTTTGGGAAAGCCCGAGATACACTGGTTGCCCTCAACTCATGGTTTAACCGTTCTATGGGGAAGGAAGATAGCCAGGATAATCTTTGATAAAATTAAAATTGGGAGGTGATTTAAGGTGAAGGAGGTAGTTTTTGCTATATTGTTGCCTTTCCTCTTTTCCGGGGTTTGCTGGGCTTTGGGGGAGAAGGTCCTTCTCGTGGTAGCGGATAACTACAGGGATGAGGAGTTTGAGGCATCCTATAGCGCGGTTAAGGAGGCTGGTCTGACGCCGGTTATAGCCTCGAAGTCCAAAGGGACCCTTAAGGGGATGCTTGGGGGCAAGACCCAAGCTGAGCTTGCGTTAAAGGATGTGGACCCATCTTCCTACAAGGCGGTTATATTCGTTGGTGGAGTTGGAGCGAGCGTCTTCTGGGATGATCCCGATGCTCACAGGATAGCTAAGGAGGTTTACTCTAAAGGAAAACCCATTTGTGCCATATGCATAGCGCCGGTCACTCTGGCTAAGGCAGGTCTGCTTAAGGGTGTTAAGGCGACCTCTTGGCCGAGCGTCGCCCAGGATCTTAGGAATAATGGTGCAATTTACGTGGATTCTCCCGTGATTGAGGATAAGGGGATAATAACTGCTAACGGTCCTCAGGCTGCAATTAAGTTCAAGGAGGCGATAGTTAAGAAGCTTAAGGGGATTTAGCTTTCATCTCCGTTATCTGGCTTAACGTTTATGTCGAGCGATATAAAGAAGGGCTCTAAAAGGGCCTTGTGTAAGGTCTCTTTATCGATGCTCATATCCTCATCGTCATATTCTCCCTTGTATAGGGTGAATATGTAGTTTGAAGGCTTCAGCATGAACTTTTACCTCCCAGCTCATTCTTAAGTAAGGGACTAAGTTTCTTTATGCCCACAGCCGTTATATCCTTCTCCTTTCTCGAAAGGAGGATTAAGATTATCTTCTCAACCGCTCTTTCAAGGCCATCCAGGGTGTATCCTCCTTTTATCGTCTGTCTATCTTTAAGCAGATCTATCAGGGTTTCCGCTGTTTCCCTATCCCTTAAGGGCTCAAGCCCCTTTCTGTACTGAGGCTTAATCTTCATTATGACCTTGGGCAGTATGTAACCTACGAGTATCGTCATCATCTCCTCTAAATTAAAGGGTGGGACTTCGTATATCTCTAAGTTGCTTTTTATGGCTGGGTGGTCAAACCTTTTCGTTAGCTTGCTTCCTATGAGGAACACGGGCGCTTTCCCTAAGAGGAGCCTGGTTCCCGTATATTCATCCCTAAGCTCCTGGCGATAGTAAGGGTCAGTTATCTGAAGCAGGAACCTCTGGGCCCTTTTACCCGGCGTCTCTATGTCCTCGAATATCATGCAGGGGTTTATTACGCCGCAGGATACCACCCCCTTAAAGAGAAGCCCCTCTTCCTTTTCGCTACCCAAAAGATTATCGATGTGAGGAGGGGATAGGGATATGGAGAAGAAGGGCCATCCGCTTGACTTAAGCAAGAGGTTTATAAGGGTGCTCTTTCCCGTGCCTCGAGGCCCGATTAAGGCTATCGTCCTTCCATCTCCAGAGAAGGCGCTGAGCCTCAAGAGTATATCTCTTGCAATTCTCTCCCTCACCTCGTTTAGGAGCGCCTTCCTCTTTAGCCTGCTTATTATCTCTTCGGTATCTCTTTCAAGCTCAAACTCAACCAGATAAGGGTAAGAGAGAACGCTCCTTATCTTTGGCTCATCGTAATCAGCGCCGAATCCTAGTAGGAAAGAGTTATTTGTTGATAGATAACGTCTTATCTTTTCCACGGCTTCGTGATCTGCCAGCGAGAAGAACTCCATCAACTTAACCATCTCTCCGGGAGTGGTCTTCAAAAAGAAGCTCGAGTTTATCCCTCTTGATATCAGTCTTCTTAATATCATTCCCCTAAAGGGGTGATATTTCAAAACGAGATAGAGGGTAAGAATCTTATCGGCCTCAACCGCCAAGGATAGGTTATCTTCATCCTCCTCTTCATCCATGCTCTCTATCTCGCTTGTAGGAAAGGCGTAGCTTATGAGGGGGAGTATGTCTGACGGGAAGATATCACCCCCCATCTTTTCCTTAAGCTCCTTCATGTATATATCTATCCTTCTATAGGATCCCCTGTTGACGAAGGGTATCGACTCTATTTCCTCCCTTATCTTATCCAGTATCTCCTTAGCTCCTGGATAGGCGTTAGATATATACTCTTCGGTTTTAATTCCAGCCTTTATCAGTTCTATCAATATATTTCGCCTCCTTCACCACTTCTTAAGTCTCTCAGGTTGAAACTTCTTTATATCCTCTCCCGCTCCTATAATGGCCATGGCTATCTTCGCTGAATTCTCCAAGGCGCTGCAGTAGTAGAAGGCTTCCTCAAGCGTATCTCCGACGGAGAAGGCGCCATGCCCCCTAACCATCACCACATGATAGTCTCTTAGATATTGGGGTATGGTTTCGGCCATCTCCTTAGAGCCCGATGCGAACTCAAAGCTCAAGACCGGTACCCTCTTAATGTGGTATGCTCCTTCCACATCCACAGGAATTATCTCATCATAAAGCAAAGACAGGGCGGTAGCGCATATGAGGTGGGCGTGAGCTATGGCTAAGGCTTCCGTCCTTCTATATATCTCCCTGTGGATTGAGAACTCGGTTGAGGCTATCGCCATCATGCCGTCGTCCTCATCTATCTTAAGCTCAACAAGGTCCCCTGCGGTTAAGAAGCCTAACATAGAACCCCTGCGAGTTATTATCATCCTTTTTCCAACGCGGACGCTTAAATTCCCGCTATGGGAGTTTTGTAAGCCCGCTACATACATAGCCCACCCTATCTTTTTAAACTCCCTTATTATATCCCTACCTATGGCCATCTTAGATCATCTCCGAAAAGCTCCGCTATCTTATCCCTCTTTGGGATCCCATCCTCGCTCCATTCCCTATATTCGTAATACTCTTTGAGCATTTCGTCAAGGGGTATTTCTCTCCTGAAGCGCTCAGGTAGGGTATCATCCTTACTTGAGAACCCGTATCTTTGATTTATCAACCTCTCTAAGTTAAAGATTCTTTCGCCGGCCTTCTCTAAATCCGAGGCTGTCCAATCCTCACCAGTGATTGCGCTTAAGGCTCTTGCCCAGTGGTGAAGCGACGTTGAAAGGAGGGCGAACCTGCATATTATAAGGGAGTCAGCTACCGCTCCCGCATCCTGAGCCTTCGCCACGTGAGCTCCCTTTCCAGTGAAGCTTAACCTGTTTACCCTCCTTGGAACTCCATATATCTCAAAGGATACGGAGAAGCCTCCCCTTAGGTGGCAAGCTCCTCTGTTAGATGTAGCGTATCCAAGCCCCATACCGAAAGCCCCCCTTGGGTCGTAGGCGGGTATCTCAAGCCCCTTGACGTGTAGGGCAAACTCCTCACCGCCGACCATGCTCGAAGCTTCCTTAACCCCTAAGGATAGCGTGCTTCCCTTACCTCTCCTTAAGGCTATATCTTCAACGAGCTCCATGATCCCCCTTTTTTCCCCAAAGCTGACGCCGAAATCCTCGATACCCTTTTCCTTAAGCTCCATGGCGAAGGCCAAAACCGACCCCAGGGATATGGTATCAACCCCTAGAAGATTGGCTTTCTCGTTTAGGGCGATTATAAAGGGCAGGTCATCTATCATCAGATTTGCCCCTAAGGCCCAGAGCGTTTCAAACTCTGGACCGGTGATCTCCCTACCTTCAAGCTCGCAGACCCTTTCACAAGAGATCGGGCAGTTTAAACAACCCCTTTTCCTCTTTAAAAATCTCCTTTTTAGCTCCTCTCCACCTATTTTATCCGCTCTGCTGAAACTTCTCTTTTGGAAGTTCTTGGTTCCCAAAGTTTCAAAGGAGTTTATAACCCTCATCATTCCCGCCGTTCCAAGGTTTGGCAAGAGCTGAGACGTTAACGGGTGGGTGTTAATGAGCTTGTTTATCTCGTAAATCGCGTTTGATACCTTCTCCCTATCGAAGGCTTCGGTTTTTCCCTCTCCGCTTACGACTATAGCCTTTACCCCTCTTTCCCCGAAGAGGGCTCCTGCTCCTCCCCTTCCAAAGGCTCTTCTCCCATCTTCCATTACGTTTGCGAACCTGACGCCCCTTTCCCCAGCCGGCCCTATCGAGATGACCGAGACCTTGTTTCCGTGAAATTCCTTAAGCTTTATAGTGGTGCTTAAGGTATCTAAACCCCATAGCTCTGATGCTTTCTCTAACCTTACCTCTTTATCGCTGATGTATAAGTAAATGGGTTCGCTTGATCTCCCCTTGATGACTAGAGCGTCGTATCCTGTCCTCTTCAAAAAGGTGCCGAAGCTCCCTCCGGCGTTGGAGTCGAAAATGGTCCCTGAAAGGGGAGATCTCCCGCTTAGGCTAACCCTTCCCGTCATGGGAAATGGGGTGGCGTTAAGCGGACCCGTAGCTATAACTATGGGCTCATCCTCCATGTTTTCCTTAAAAAGAAAGGCTCCTAAGCCTCTGCCTCCTATGAACCTGTCTCTTACCTCTTTAGGGATTTCCCTCTCACTGAAGATCCCCTTTGAGAGGTTTATATATAAAGCTTTTGAATCTCTCACGCTTTCACCCCTAATATATTATCCTTATATCCATGCTTAGTTGATCTCTCTGGATGAGCAAAACCTCCTTCCATGGAGGTATGGCAAGCGTGGTGATCGCGAAACTCTTCCTTAGATCCTCATCCTCAGGAAAGGCTGCTTCGATGAGCTCCTCCAGGCTCTTTATTATCTTTCTCACCTCGTTTAGGCTGAGATAGGCTATAGGAAAGGGGGAGCTCTTAAGCAGGTTATCTAAGTGGCTTGGTATGCTTATATTGTAGGATAAGCTGCTTGGAGAGACCAAGCCTATTAAGATCTCGCTTTCCCTCGTTCCTATGAAGCTATCGGTTTCGGGAAGCTCCATGGAGTAGGTAACGCTCCATCCGGGGTGGCTCATGGGCTTGATGAGGCTTTCCAGGTTGGCCACCTCCAGGATCCTTTGGAAGAGGGGCTGCAACCTATCTCCCTTCATGTCGCTCAGGTAGTAAAGGTATACGCCGGGTAAGCTCTTGCCGAGGATCTTCGTCTCTCCACCTATAAGGAGGTATAGCCTTCCTGAAAGAAAGGTGGCGAGCTCCTCCTCGCTTGCGGAGAGGCTCTGACTTATGCTGCTAAGGTAGCTTTCGAAGGTCTCCTTTGGGACTACCTCCTTAATCGATGAGATTATCGCCTTGCCGTCAAGCTGAGAGGCTAGTAAAAAGATCACCTCTCCCTTACCCGGTATAGTTGCGGATAGGGTGCGACTGAGGTTCGGTAAGGTTTTGGCTATCTTGGGTCCCTCTATAAGGCGAAGCCTTAGCGTAAAGGCGTTTCCCTCGTCCCTTCCAACCGCCTCCATCGAGAGCTCGGGTGCCTTAAGGTAGGCGTAGATACCGCTCTTCTCATGCTTTGGGATAAATGTCTCTTTCTTTCCCATAACCTTCTTCACAGGGAGCCTAAGGGATCTCAGAATCGCGTTAAGGTCATCCCTTTCGCCCAATATGACGTAGCTTTCGCCCGTGTAAGCGTAAATGCTTTCTCCTAAGATCTCCATCTTGTATAGCATTCCCTTGCTTTCAAGGTTTAACTTTAGGGCCTTCGCTATGTCCATGGGTTTGTAGGTCGTCCTTAATAGGATAAAGGACCTGGAAGTGTTGCCTCCTTCCGTTAAATGCGTGAAGCTAGGAGTGCGGAAGTAGACCAAAAGAGAGCACTCGCTAAGGAAGCTTTTGACGCTTGATGCGAAAATATCAAGACTTATAAGGTCCTCCTCCTTAAGCTCTCCCGACTTTAGCATCACATCCTTAAGCCAGGCGCTACTAATTATCTTAGACATAAGCGAAACATCATTTATCTCGATATATAGTAAGCCTTCTTTCTCTCCTGGGTTGGGAAAGAGAAGAAGCGGGTCTTCAACTTTGGCCTGTGCGGGAAGGGAATGATATAGAACTAGCGCTAAAAAAAACGCTAAAAGCAACCTTTTCATCGCTTCCACCCCCTTTGGACTGATTATAACACAAAGGTTCTGAAATCGTGTGCTATAATCTCGGTTTAAGGGATAATATTGTAGGCTGGAGGTGGTGTGAGGATGAAGCTTGGCTTGATAGAGGAGAAGGGTACAGAGAGGCTAAAGAGGGGCTTCGCTAAGATGGTTAAGGGTGGGGTGATAATGGATGTTACCAACGCTGAGCAGGCCAGGATAGCCGAGGAGGCGGGAGCTGTCGCGGTTATGGCCCTTGAGAGGGTCCCTGCTGATATAAGAAGCGCGGGCGGAGTTGCGAGGATGGCTGACCCCGAGAAGATAAGGGAGATAATGGATGCGGTAACTATCCCTGTGATGGCCAAGGCGAGGATAGGTCACTTCGCTGAGGCTCAGGCTTTAGAGGCCTTGGGGGTTGATATGATAGATGAGAGTGAGGTTCTAACTCCTGCAGACCCTTACTTTCACATAGATAAGAGGGCTTTTAAGGTTCCCTTCGTTTGCGGTGCGAGGAACCTGGGAGAGGCTGTTAGGAGGATATGGGAAGGTGCGGCTATGATAAGGACGAAAGGAGAGGCGGGAACGGGAAACATAGTTGAGGCGGTGAAGCACGTTCGGCTGATGAACGAGAACATACGCCTTATAAGGAGGATGACCGATGAACAGCTTTGGGGTGTGGCCAAAACCTTCGCTGAGCCTTACTTGAGACTAGCTTTGGAAGTCAAGGAGATAAGCGGTTTGGATAAAAGGGTTCTTGATAACGAGCCCCTTTTCGGAGAGTATACCTACGAGGAGATAGTTGAGGGGCTTTACGGCATACTTCTTGAGATAAAGGAGCTTGGACGTCTTCCTGTGGTTAACTTCGCCGCGGGAGGAGTTGCCACGCCTGCCGATGCCGCCTTAATGATGCAGATGGGGGTGGATGGAGTATTTGTGGGAAGCGGGATATTCAAGAGCTCCAACCCTGAGAAGATGGCAAGGGCGATAGTTGATGCGGTTAATCACTACGATGAGCCGGGTGCTTTAGCCTATTTAAGCAGGTCTTTAGGGGAGCCTATGAGAGGCCTGGAGATCGAAAGGTTAGCCTTGAGGATGGAGGAAAGGGGCATATGAGGATAGGGGTTTTGGGCCTTCAGGGGGCAGTCAGTGAGCACATTGAGGCCCTTCAAAGGGCTATGCGAGAGCTTAACCTTGAGGGTGAGGTCTTCGCCTTAAAAAGAAGGGAGGATCTTGATGGTTTAAGCGGGCTCATTATCCCTGGTGGGGAGAGCACCACCATATTTAAGCTTCTTTCAAGGAATGGGCTTTTTGAGACTTTGAGGGAGCTCATACTCGATGGCTTGCCGGTTATGGGAACCTGTGCTGGGTTGATAATGCTGGCTAAGGAGATAGAGGGAGGCATAGAAGGGCAGAGGAGCTTTCAGGTTTTGGACATCAGGGTTGGCAGGAACGCTTATGGTCGTCAGGTAGATAGCTTTGAAGCATGTGTTAAGCTCTCCTTTGACGAGAGGCCCTTTAAAGGGGTGTTCATAAGGGCTCCGAGGATATTGGGCCTTTGGGGGGAGGTTAAGCCGATCGCTTTCCTTGGGGATGAGGTGGTAGGCGTTGAGGCGGGAAAGGTTCTGGGTCTAACTTTTCATCCCGAGCTAACCGATGATTTGACTCTTCATAGATATTTCCTTAGAAGGTTGATATAATTTTGGTTGTAAGGATCTTTTGTGTCTTACCTGGTGGCTTGAGACCCTTTATCGAAGGGAGGTGAACCCCCTTGGCTGATTTTTTTCAGAACGGTGTGATAACGACCCTTCATAGGCTGAGGCGCGATAACGAGCTTACCCTCGTTCAGGAACTTATGGAGTTTAAACCCTATAACTCCATAGCTTTAGTCTTACCTGCTTTGTACTCGGAGTTTGAGGGACCGGCCATGTCTAAGATAATAAATGAGCTTTCCACCGCAAAGTATATAGACTTAGTAGTTCTTTCCCTCGATAGGGCGACTGAAGATGAATTTAGGCAGGTTAAGAAGCTCTTATCTACCCTCCCTCAAGAGGTGGTCATCATATGGAACGATGGCCCGAGGATGCAGGAGCTCTATAAAGCCCTCTGGGATGAGTTTGAGCCGTGGAGTAGAGGCAAGGGTATGGCCATATGGATGGGCTATGGATACGTTCTTGCCACGAAGAAATATCACGTAATAGCATCTCACGATTGCGATATACTGACCTATAAGGTAGATATGCTAACTCGGTTGGTCTACCCGATAGCTAATCCAAGGCTGAACTTCGATTTCGCTAAAGGTTACTATGCCCGCTTTACCGATAAGCTTCACGGGAGAGTGATGAGGATATTTTTAACCCCTCTCTTGAGAGCTCTCATGACGATCGTTGGGAGAGTGGATTTCTTAGTTTACCTCGATAGCTTTAGGTATGCCTTGTCTGGTGAGTATGCCATGACCGCTGAGCTTGCCATGAGGCTTAGGATCCCGTCGGATTGGGGGCTTGAGATAGGCCTGCTTGCTGAGGTTTATAGGCTTTGCACCCTGGGAACCATATGTCAGGTGGATATAGCCGACGTCTTCGATCATAAGCACCAACCTTTAGATCCAAGCAATCCCCAGGGGGGGCTTTTAAAGATGGCGGTCGATATAGCTAAGATGCTCTTTAGGAGCTTGGCGTCTAGGGGATTGGTCTTTTCCGATGGTTTCTTTAAGACCCTTAAGGCTACTTACTTCGCCGAGGCCATAAACATGATAAGGAGATATCATAACGATGCCATGATAAACTCTTTGGCCTATGATATGCATGCGGAGGTCGTCATGGTTAATCACTTCTCTAAGGCTATAGATATAGCGGGTGAGGAGATCTTGAGGGATCCGATGTCCCTGCCTATAATACCTAGTTGGGTGAACGTCATTTCCGCTATGCCCGATTTCTTTGATAGACTTCTTGATGCCGTGGAGGAGGATAAGAAGGTCTAATGGATGAAAGAAAGCTGCTTGAGGAAGCTAAAAGGGTTCTTGAGGTTGAGGCTCAGGAGATATTGAGTCTAAAGGATAGGTTAGGTGATGAGATAGTTAGGGCTGCAAAGATAATACTCTCTTCTTCGGGGAGAACCGTGGTTATGGGGATGGGCAAGTCGGGGCTAATAGGTAGGAAGATATCCGCTACGTTGTCTTCGTTGGGTACGCCTTCCTTCTTCCTTCACCCTGCTGAGGCGCTCCATGGAGACCTCGGGATGGTTAGAAAAGACGACGTAGTATTGATACTCTCCAATAGCGGTGAGACGAGAGAGGTCCTTTTAACCCTTCCTTACTTCAAGAGGATCGGCTCAAAGATAATAGCCTTCACGGGCAAGCCTTCATCAACTTTGGGTAAGGAGGCTGACGTAGTCTTAAATACCTCAGTTGAGCGTGAGGCATGCCCTTTAGGGCTTGCTCCTACATCGAGCACGACGGTTATGCTTGCCTTGGGGGATGCTTTGGCGGTTGTTCTCGCGAGAATGAGGGGGTTAAGCAAGGAAGATTTTGCTCTCTTTCACCCTGATGGTAGCCTTGGGCGCAAGCTTCTTTTGAGGGTAGAGGATATAATGCATACCGGAAGGGAGATCCCCAGCGTCTTGGAGGAGACTATACTTAAGGATGCCCTCTTTGAGATGACGTCAAAGGGGTTTGGTACCATACTTGTGGAGAGAGGTGGTAGACTCGTTGGCATCTTGACCGATGGGGATTTAAGGAGGCACCTTGAGCGCTTCGGTTATGCCCTTCTTGATAAGAAGGTGGGGGAGGTCATGATAAGGAATCCTAAGAGGATATCACCTGTGAAGCTGGCTGCTGAGGCCTTGGCTTTAATGGAAAAGCATGAGATATCGGTTCTTCCCGTTGTGGATGAGGAGGATAGGATCTTGGGGATAGTTCACATTCATGACCTACTGAAGGCGGGGATAGCTTAACGATGCTGTTTTACTCCGTGCTCGGAAGCGCGCTTTTCTTCTCCCTCTATCCTTACCTTCGGAGGCGCTACTCTGTGGGATTCGCTGAGAGGATGGGGAGGATATCTCTTCTTCCACCTCGAGGCAAGAGAGTTTGGATTCACGCCGTTTCAGTGGGAGAGGTTAAGGCTGCCTTTCCCCTTTTAAGGAGGATTAAGGAGGTTTGTCTCTCGGTCACGACGACCACAGCTTACTCCGTGGCCAAAGAGAGCGGCGTTGAGGATCTCTTCTTCTACCCTTGGGACCTTCCCTGGGTAGTAAATCGGGCGATCGACTGCATAAGCCCATCCCTCTATATAGTTATCGAAACGGAGCTTTGGCCCTTAATGATAACCACCCTCAAGAGAAGGGGAGTTAAGTTAGTATTAGCAAACGGGCGCATCTCCGATAGGTCCTATAGTGGTTATAGATTTTTCTCCCCCTTCTTTAAGAAGGTTTTATCCTCCTTTGACTTCATAGGGGCGATAAGTGAGAAGGATAAGGAGCGCTTCGTTAGGTTGGGTGCCAATCCTGAGAGGGTTAAGGTTATGGGAAACCTTAAGTATGACTCGGTCTTGGAGGGTATGGACCACTCTTGTGCTTCAAGGATGCGGGAGCTCCTCTCCCTCAAAGATGAGCCTCTCTGGGTTTGTGGTAGCACCCATGAGGGGGAGGAGGAGGTGATAGTGAGGGTCTATAAGAGGCTGCTTCGGGATTTCCCTGACCTTCGCTTAGCTTTAGTTCCCCGTCATCCCAATAGGGCCGGTGAGGTGGCTAAGGTTTTATCAGGGCATGGCTTGAGTTTCTCCTTAAGGAGCTTTAACCCGAAGGATAGGGTGGTTCTTTGGGACGTGATGGGTGAGCTTTTTAACCTTTACTCCGTCGCTACGGTGACCTTCTGCGGTGGTAGCCTCGTTCCTTTAGGTGGGCATAACCTGATAGAGCCTGCCTGCTGGGGTAAGCCTGTTTTTTACGGCCCTCATGTCGAGGACTTTATGGAGGAGAGCTCCCTCCTTGAGGGGTTGGGAGCTGGTTTCATGGTTAAGGATGAGGATGAGCTTTACGAGAAGGTCAGGCTTATATTAAGCGACAGCGCCCTGCGGGATAGGATCTATAAGAGCTTGAAGGATGCTTTTGGATCTTCCAGAGGCGTTGCCTCAAGATATTTAGAGATTTTAAATGATCTTATGGGGGGTGTTTGAGATTAAGCCCTTTGTTTTCAAGACCTCAGGTAAGATAGTTTTTGGGAGTGGGTCTTTGAAGAAGCTCTCCGAGGAACTTAAGGTCTTTCCTAAGGGGAAGGTTCTCATCGTTACCGATGAGAACCTCGCCAAAAGCGAGATCATCGAGAGCGTGATGAAGGAGGTTGAGAAATCTGGAAGGGAGCACGCTCTTTACGGTGAGGTCTCTCCTGAGCCCGCCGTTGAGCACGCCGATAGAGCTGGGGAGATGGCTAAAGATTGCGCTCTAGTCATAGGTGTCGGTGGGGGTAGCTCTTTGGATGTTGCCAAGGGGGCGAGCGTCGTTGCCTCAAGCGGTGGGAAGGCTCGAGACTATATAGGTTTGGGTAAGGTTCCGAAGAAAGGCTTACCGATAGTTGCGATTCCTACTACTGCTGGGACCGGTAGCGAGGTTACCCCTACCGCGGTCTTCATCTTCGATGAGAGAAAGAAGGGGGGAATAAACAGTCCTTACATAATACCCGACCTCGCGATATTGGATCCCATGCTCACGCTCTCCCTTCCACCATCCTTAACTGCTTCCACTGGGATGGATGCTTTGACCCATGCCCTTGAGTCTTACGTCGCTAAAGCTTCAACGCCGATGAGCGAGATATTTTCCATTGAGGCCTTAAGGCTAATATCTCAAAACATAAGGATAGCTTACGCTGATCCTGATAACCTTGAGGCTCGGGAGGGCATGATGTTTGGAAGCCTTCTTGCGGGGATCGCTTTGGCTCACGCTGGCGTTGGGGCCTGTCACTCCATGTCCTATCCCTTGAGCTCCTTTTACGGTATAGGGCATGGTTTAGCTAATGCGGTTTTGATCCCCCACGTTTCACTCTATAACGCCATAGCTGCTCCGAAGAAGTACGCCTTCGTTGCGTCCCTGTTGGGTGAGGATGTGGATGAGGTTTCTTCGAGGGAGGCGGCCTTCGCTATCTACGATGCTCTCTTGAAGCTGCTTTACGATCTCAACATTCCGGTTAACTTGGCTTCCCTTGGTGTCGCTGAGGAAGATCTTCCTCGCCTTGCTGCATCAGCACTGGAGGTAGACCGCCCGCTAACCAACAATCCTCGTAGGATAGGGTATGAGGAGATATACAACATTTACCATAACGTTTATAACTTCGGTAGAGAGGAGGGGTACTGAATGCCCGGTAGTGAGCTTTTCGGTAAGGAGGAGATAATAGAGGTAATAAAGGTTTTGGATAGGGGGATACTTCACAGGTACGCTGCTGAGCAGATGCTCGGTGTTTCAGCGGTCAGGGAGTTTGAGAAAAAGTTCGCGGAGTACATGGGTTCTAAGCATGCCCTTGGCGTTGTGTCTGGGACGGCGGCGCTTAAGGTTGCCTTAGCTGCCTTGGGCATAGGCCCGGGCGATGAGGTTATAACGAGCTGTTTCACCTTTGTGGCTACGCCCGAGGCTATACTCGATGCCGGGGCGATACCTGTTTTCGTTAACATAGATGAGACCCTCAACCTTGACCCTGAGGACGTTGAGAGAAACATAACCGAGCGCACCAAGGCGGTGATAGCGGTTCACATGACCGGCGTTCAAGCCAAGATAGATAAGATAAAGGAGATAACCGATAAGCACGGCCTTTACTTGATAGAGGATAACGCTCAAGCCTGCGGTGCTACCTACAAGGGGAAGAAGCTCGGCACCTTCGGGCACTTCGGGACCTTCAGCTTCGACTTTTACAAGCCCATTACCACCGGTGAGGGTGGAATGGTAATAACCGATGATAAGGATCTATTCTTTAAGGCCGATTGCTATCACGATCACGGGCACGTGCATGACATGAGCATTCCCAGGGCCCTTGAGAACCGCTACTGCATAGGCTTTAACTACAGAATGAACGAGCTTCAGGGAGCTTTGGGATTAGCTCAGATATCGAGGATGGATGAGGTTATAAGGAGGCATAGGGAGAATAAGAGATATATAAAGGAGAGGATAATGGATATCAAAGGGTTATCCTTCAGAGAGATCCCCGATCCCGATGGAGAGATAGCGTCGACCTTAACCGTGTTTCTACCCTCTCCTAAGAAGGCCCTCGCTTTTAAAGAGGGGTTGTCGAAGAGGGGCATCAACGTGGCTCATCTTGGATCCAATCGCTGGCACTTCGTTCCCAACTGGGAGCATATGAGGGAGTGGAAGAGCATGTTCGCTCACAGATGCCCCTTTGAGTGCAAGTTCAACGAGGCTTCCTTAAAGGATTACTCACCCGAAAGGTTCGCTCGCTCAACGGATATACTCGATAGAGCTTTAAGCTTGGATATAAGCGTTAAGATGGATAAGGAGAGATTGGATAAGATAGTTTCCTCCTTCAGGGAGGTAGCTAAGGAGGTCCTTTGAGGGTTTTAGTTATTAAGATAGGCTCGATAGGGGATGTGGTTCACTCCCTTCCCACCCTCGAGGTCCTTTCACGCTTAAGCCCTAAGCCTGAGATTCACTGGGTGGTTGGGGAACTTGCTTTTCCCCTTCTTAACGGCGATCCGAGGATAGATAGGCTAATCCTTTTTAGGAAGGATAAGGTTAAAAGACACCTTAGATCGCTTAAGCTTGCTTCCTTCATCAGGGAGGTACGGGAGCTTTCGGTCTCTCTCCGGGAGGTGGAGTTTGAGCTATTGATCGACCTTCAGGGGGATTTAAAGAGCGCCCTTGTGTCTATGCTTTCGCGCTCGGAGGAGAGGATATCCTTCTGCGATGCCTCTGAGGGGAATCCGCTTTTTCTTAAGAAAGTCCCCTGTAGGAGGGAGAGCGTTCACGTGGTTGAAAGGTATCTTGATACGGTTAGGGTATCCTTCAGGGTAAAGGTGGATAAGGCTCCCTTTGCTAAGCCCTTCGTTTCGGAGGAGGCAAAAAATAGACTTAGCGAGCGCTTCGGATGGCTTTTAAAGGAAAGGATCGTTTCCTTAATCCCCTCCTCCACCTGGAGCTCGAGGATGTGGCTTGATGAGAGATGGGAGGGCCTATCTTTGAGGCTCGTTGATATGGGCTTTAAGCCCGTCATAATAGGAGGAGCTGATGCTAAGCGTCTTAACCTTCCCGGAGCCGTTAACCTTGCTGGAGAGCTCTCCTTGGATGAAACCTGCGCCCTTTTGGAGAGGTGCTCTCTCTCGGTTGGAGTTGATACTGGTCCAACCCATTTGTCCGCCTCCCTTGGGATTCCTACGGTTGCCCTGTTTGGGCCAACTCCTTCTTGGAGGAACTCTCCTTGGGGGCCCCGCGTCAAGGTCATTCATCATCTTGTAGATTGCGCTCCCTGTAGGAGGAGGAATTGTCCGAAAAAAGAGTGCATGAGATTGATAAGCGAGGAGGAAGTATTGAAGGTTATAGATGAGCTTTCTTCATTGGCTGTTCAAGAGGGTTAGAGAGAGGGCTCTTAAGGCGAGCTTTAAGGAGAATCAGGAATATGGTAAGAGGCTTGGTAGGCTATTCTATTATCTTCCAATCTTTTTCGAGAGGAAGAGGATAGCTCTTGAGAACATATCCTTGGCCTTTGCTGGAGCCCTCAAGGATAAAAGGAGGGAGATACTAAAGGGTCTCTTTGAGCATCTTGGGATGAGCCTTCTTGAGGTCATAAGCCTTGAGAAGTTGGATGCCTCAGATTTTCATCAAATTTTCCTATCACCTGAGGGATTGGAGAAACTAAAGGAGGGGGGGATAGTGGTCTCCGCTCACTTTGGCAACTGGGAGCTTTCCTTAGCTGCTCTTTCCTACGCGGGCTTTCCCGTAAACGTTATAGTTAGACCTCCGAGTGACCCTTTCTTCGCCGAGTATATAGACAAGATAAGAAGGAGGTTTGGTACCAAGGTTATTCCGAAAGGAGCCTCTTTGAAGGAGGCCTTAAGATGCCTTGAAAGAAGAGAACTGCTCATCGTAGTCGTTGATCAGGATGAAGGGAAGGAGGGCATATTCCTTCCCTTCATGGGAAGGATGGCTTCAACTCCTCGCGGAGCCTTTCTCCTCTCCCTGAAGTACGGTGTTCCTCTTATCCCATTGTTTTCTTGGCGTGAGGACGATGGTCATCACAAGGTGAAGGTTTTCCCACCCCTTTACCCTCAAGGCAAAAGTGAGCTCGATTTGGCAAGGATCGTGAACTTTCTGATAGAGGAGATGGTTTGGACTTATCCCTCTCAGTGGCTCTGGATACACAGGCGCTGGAAGACCAAGCCTCCGGAAAGGGGAAAGCCATCTTGAAGATACTGGTGGTGGAGTTAGCTCACATAGGTGATTTCGTGGCCTCAACCGGCGTTATCAGAGCGATCAAGGAGGCCTTTCGAGACTCGCTGCTTGTGGCTGTGGTTACGAGGGATACCGAAGAGGTTGCTAGACTCTGTCCCTACGTTGATGAGGTTGAGGTTTATGACTATAAGGGCGAGCACAGGGGAGTAAAGGGCTGGCTTGACATATCAAGGAGGCTTAGGAGGTATGGTTTTGACATAGGGATAGCTACGAACTTAACCTTCAGGGAGGGTCTCTTACTTTATCTCGCTGGCTGTAAGGAGCGGGTTGGTTCACCCGGCAGGGGGAGAGGGATATTCTTGACCAAAAGGAGCGAGTATATCTCGCGAGGTGCCATGTTCGGTTTAGATCGTGAACTTGCCTTCCGTTCCATAACCGAGATACGCCTTAAGGTCCTTGAACCGTTGGGAATAAAGAGGGTAAGCTATCCTCGCTTGGAGGTACCCGAAGATCTTAAGGCGAAGGTTTACGATACCTTTCTTAGGGGTCTGGCGAGACCTATCTTCTCCTTTGGAACATCGGGTGACGGAACTTACAAACGCTGGGGGGTAAAGAGGTGGAAGATATTGGGTGAGAGGTTGGTTTCCTCCTACGGTGGAAGCATAGTGCTAATAGGGGGTAAGGAAGAGAGAGAGCATAATGAAGCCATCTTTAAGCTTCTTCCCTTTTCCAGGGATACGACGGGAAAAACCACGGTCTCAGATTTCATCGCCATTCTCTCGCTTGTTGACCTTCACATAGGGGTTGATTCCGGTCCGCTTCACGCTGCCTCCGCCCTCGGCAAAAGATGTGTGGGGCTCTTTGGGCCAGCGAACCCCTTCTGCTGGTCTCCCTTGTCTGAGAATGGGCTTGTAAGGTCCATATATAAGTTCTTACCCTGTTCCCCTTGCTACTATAAAAATCGCCCCTGTCTTTCCATCAGACCCTACGGGGTTCGCCCTTGCATGTCTTCCATATCCGTTGACGATGTCTTAAGGGAGGTAAGTGAGCATATGAGCGCTATTAGCAGCGATGAGATGATGAGGAAGGAGTGAGCGAAGAAGGCTTCCTCTAATTTCGTTCCCGAGGCAACTATCCAGCCCATCTCGTAGTTTCCAAGCCCTAAGAAGCCCGATATCGGTATGATAAAGGAGCACTCCGCTCCTATCGCTCCCTTAAAGGCCGTGAGGAAGTCCACTCTACCTGACGACGTCAGTAAAGATGCTATTCCTATGACCTTTATCCCCCATATGAGGTAGGTTAAGCCCAAGCTCTTAAGCATCTCCTCCCTTTGGAATCTCTGCCACCCCCTTGAGTAGACCTCCCTGAGCTTCGGTACCGTTAAAAGGAGCTTTAAGCTTCTTTCGATGGTCTTGAAGCCGAAAAAGGTGAAGGCGAACTCGAAGGATATAAGGGCTAATCCCCAAAGGGGTTTAAAGGAGAGTAGAAGTAAGCTCATCAAGCATAGAGCATCTATTCCCCTAACGAGGAGGAGGAGGCTACCGCTTAAGATGAAGCTCATTCCCTTCCTCTTAAGAAGCAAAGGGAAGGCAATCTCACCGAGCTTCGCCGGGAGGGTGTTAGCTAAGGCGGTGTGAAAGGCGACTATTCTTAAAAGTTCCCATCTTTCAAGTTCCCTCGGAAGTAGAACCCTCCATCTTTCGGCCTTAAGTACATATGTCGCGAAGTATAGGAGGAAAGCTGGAATTACCCCCCTTGCACCAACCGATCTCCAAAGCATCAGCGCTTCCTTAAGCGAGCTACTCTCAAGCAGGAGGTAAAGGGTAGCACCAGCTATTAAAGCCCCTAATGCTATGTATAGCGTCTTTCCTCGCAACTTACTATCTCCTTAATCAGATAGGGCCTTCGACCCTGAGATTCGTAATAGGTTCTCATTATCATTTCTCCCAAGATCCCGGTTGATATTAGCTGAATGCCGGCTATCATTAAGAGTATCGCTAAAAGGAGCATCGGTCTCTTTGAGAGCTCAATCCCCTCGAATATCTTAAGCAGGGAAAGATATAGAGCTATGGCGAACCCGGCGAGGAAGCTTATTAAACCCAACCCTCCCAAAAGGTGTAAAGGCCTGGTCCTATATCTTAAGAGAAACTTAACGAGAAGCAGGTCTAAGAGTACCTTGGGTATCCTTTCGAGGCCATACTTCGACTTTCCTCTCTTCCTCGGGTGATGCCTCACCTCTACCTCAGTCACCTTGGCTCCGTTCATAGATGCTAAAGCTGGTATGAACCTGTGAAGCTCTCCATAAAGCTTGAGGTCCTCGAGAGCCTCTCTCCTATAGGCTTTAAGGGTGCAGCCGTAATCGTGCAGCTTAACCCCCGTTATCTTAGATATGATCCAGTTCGCTATCATTGAGGGAAGCTTTCTCTTCCAGAAAGGGTCCTTTCTTTCTCTTCTCCAGCCGCTTACAACATCATATCCTTCTTCTATCTTGCTTAGCAGTTTGGGTATATCCTCCGGGTCGTTTTGAAGATCTCCATCCATGGTTACGATTATGTCTCCTTCAGCTACTTCAAAGCCTGCCGAGAGGGCGAAGGTCTGCCCATAGTTTCTCCTTAGGATAACCCCCTTAACACTGCTATCGCTTAGCGCTATCTCCCTTATTATCTCTGTGCTTCCATCCTTGCTGCCGTCATCCACGAGGATGATCTCGTAATTCAATCCCTCTAAGGATCTTTTTAGCCTCTCGTAAAGCTCCCTTATGTTGTCTTTCTCGTTATATATTGGTATTACTATTGATATGAGCTCGCTCATTCTCTCTCAAATATCCTTAGCTTCACCCACTTTCCATTGTAGAGTGAGAAGCCTTCCCTCTCAAAGATCTTCTTATACCCCTTTATGCTCTCCTCATAGCTTAAGATCCACTTCCCACCATCCTTTATCGGGATATCCTTCCCGTAGTAGAAGACGGTTGAGGGGGCTAGGGCATCCTTAGTTGCGTGAAGCTCAGGGCAGTTTTTCCTGGCGAAGAGCCCCGCTTGGTAGTGGGGGTAGAACTCCTTGAAGGGGTTTAAGATCAGTATCGCCAAAGATAGGGCGAATATCGCTGAAAGCGATATTCTTAAATCCTTTATGTAGAAGCTCAACCCCCAGACGGCTAATATGCTAAGCCCACTTAAGAAGAGCTTCACTTTGAGCTCTCCAGGCAGGTTGCCCTTGAGGATGTATAGGATGCCGAAGGGTATTAAGGCAAGCATGCCCCCTGATAGCCAGTCCCATAGGGACTCTCTTTCTCTCTCCATCATCATGGCGAGCGCTGGAAACAGGGGAAGTATGTAGTGGGGGAGCTTCGTTTGGGAGAAGGTGAACAGTAAGAAGACCGTCAGGAACCATATGTAAAATAGCGATTTATCCCTGCTCCAAGAGCTCAGGCTCTTGATAAACCTTCCCAAGTTGGGGATTACTCCCAAAAGGAGAATGGGTATGTAGTAATATAGGGGGCCTGTGTGCCCCTCAAGCCCGCTTTTGAGCCTCTCTATGTTCTCGTGAAGGAGGAAGTGCCTTACCATATCCTCCATGCCCTTAAGGTAGAGTATCCCAAACCAGCTTCCTCCCACAAGGGCTGAGATGACACCAGAGAGTATTACCCCCTTTATCAGCCTTCTCTCATATATCAAGGAGTAGATAAGGAAGCTCACCCCCCAGATCAAAACCACGACTGGTCCCTTAGTGAGCATGCCCAGGCCCAAGGATACCCCTGCCCAAAGCCATCTCTCCCTCTGCCCGAGGAAAAAGGCAAGGGTGAGGAAGAAGACCATGCTTGAGTCCATCCTTCCGACCGAGGAAACCAGGATGGGCATAAGGCAAGAAAGGTATATTAAATGAGATTCAACCTTCCTTCTCTCATACCATATGTATAGCACGTAGGCAGTTAGGAGGGTGAAGATCACAGACCATATCCTCGCTCCCCATTCGCTTGGGCCAAAGAGCTTAAAGGTGACTCCCGTCAACCAGAACCAGAGGGGTGGCTTGGTGGGGAAAGGTTCCCCGTTGAAATTCGGTACAAGCCAATCACCGCTTTTTGCCATTCTCAGCGAGACGCTCGAGTACCAGGCCTCATCCATGTCAAGTATGGGATAGATTGAGATCGTTACTAATAACGCTATCGTTATCAAAGCTATCTTTCCCATCCCTCTTCCTTCACTCCTTCCTTAGCTATCATCATGCCTAAGTACAGGGAAAATATAACATCTGAAGGCCAGTGGGACAAGCTCGCCATTCTGCTTAAGGCTGTCAGGATGGGAGGTATAAGAAAGGCAAATTTCCACTTTCTCCTGATATTTAAATATAGTGAGAAGAAGGAACCTCCCGCTAGCGCTACATGTCCCGAGGGAAAGGACCAGTAATCGGAATCGCTTATCTTATCGTATCTCAGCCAATCGAACCTATCGCTCACCCTCGGCCTCCCCCTAGCGCTTCCAACCTTTATGATATCCGCTACCGCTCCGGATAACAACCCAGATATGAGTGCCTTCTTAAGAAGCTTTCCAGCTCCATTAAAACCTAAGGCATAGCTTGAGTAGCTCAGCGTCGTCAAGATGGGGATAAGAACCGTTCCATTTCCTATCCTTTCTCCGATTTCCGTGAGAGGGGGATATCGATCTACCCTTAGATTCCCATCTATAAGGTATATAGAGAGGATCGCTATAACAACTAGCTTAAGCCATCCTTTTTTATCTCTCAATAATGCTATTATTCTCCTCTTGACCCTCTTCCTCTCTTGGATTATAAGTATTAATGACAGTAGATAAAGGAGGGTTAAATATAGCTTCTCCATGTTTAAGATTATATCAGAAAAACTTTTTAACAGATTACCTCTTGTCAATTTGGGGTTCTTTAATTATAATAGAGGTAGCTTTAAGATGATGGGTGTACCTTGAAAGTGAGAATAGGGGGTAAGAGCCTAACCTCCCTCTTTCTCTTCCGCTAAGCGGAAAGGAGGTGGAGCTTGATCTCTGCGAGCTTTACAGGGGGAGAAAGTGTGGAAGGAGAAGGCTTAAAGGGCTTCTCCCTTGGCTAGGGCCTATGGGGAGGATCCTGAGTGGGGGTGATTCTTAAGGAGGAGGCAAGGAAACATGGGATACTTGCTTCCTACTCTTCGCTCAGGAGTTGGCTCCTTTAAGGCTCTTAAGGGAGGGCTAAACTTGTGAAAAAGGAGGGTGCGTGAATGAAGAAGTATGCTGTCATAGCCGTTTTAGTGGCTGTCTTAGCGGTTGCGCTTCCGGCTTTGGCTGCTAATCCCTTCGTCGATGTTCCTTTGAATCACTGGGCATATGATGCTGTTTCTAAGCTTTCTGCTGCGGGTATAATCGTCGGTTATCCTGATGGGACCTTCCAGGGAAGCAAACCCGTTACTCGTTATGAGTTCGCGATGGCTGTTGCTAGGGCTTTGGCTAAGGTTGATGAGACGAAGGCTTCCAAAGAAGATTTGGCGTTACTTAAGAAGCTCGTCGTTGAGTTCCAGGATGAGCTTAACGCTCTTGGTGTGAAACTTGACAAGATAGACAAGCGCCTTGCTGCCGTTGAGAAGAACTTAAACAAGTTCGCCTTCAGTGGGCAGTTGAGGGTCGACTTCGTTTGGAACAATGGCGACTACTACGACGCTTTGCAAACTCCCAACCCTGAGGATGCTTTCATCCACAGGGCGCGTATCTGGGTCAGGAAGCAGGTAGATGATAACGTGTCCGTTGCCTTCCGCTTCGATGGTCACACTGGCACCGTTACTTGCGGCAGAGCTTGGGCTGATATCAAGTTCCCATGGGATGTTTACATGAAGCTTGGAAGAGTTGAGGATGACTGGGAGGGTGCTTTAGGCTTATACTTTGACAACGACGCTATTATAAGCGATCGTACCTATAATCCTGTCATCATGTTCAAGAAGAAGGCGGACATGTTTGGTGGTCTAGTTTACTACGCTTACGATGATGCGACTGAGACGGCTGAGTACGGTGGCCGCCTTGATGCCTACTTCAACGACAAGGTGAGAGTCGGTCTCCTTTACGTCGGTTGGGCTACTGATTCTACCAGGTTCCCGCTCGTTGACAATCCTTACCTTTATGGCGTTGACTTCACCGTCAACTTCGCTAAGGGATTCAAGCTTTACGGCCAGTACTTCAACGAGGACTTAGGAGGAACATTCAACGGGGTTGACAACGCTTCGATCTACAAGTTGGGAGTTGCTATAGATCAGAGCGTCATCGGTTTCACCTCCTTAGTTGCTGAGTTCTTCCACGCCGATGAGGGTGCTTACGCTAACACTCGCATCTACGGCGGAGCTCCTGGTGCTGGCAACGACTGGAACGGCGTTGGCGTCTTCGCGCAGGACTTCTTGGTGTATGGCTACAAGCAGGGAACCACTGACGTTATATGGAACAGGTTCTTGCAGGATGACTTAGATCTTGTATTCATAAAGCTTGAGCAGAAGTGGACCGATAAGATAACGACGGTCGAGCGCTTCTACCTGGGTGACTATGCGAATCTGCCTGATGTTACCGCCTTGTCCTTGGCCTTTAGGTACCAGTATACTCCTTCCACCTGCTTTGAGTTCATTTACTCTCAGGCTGATTGGGACGATCCTAAGCTTGACGAGTCCCACTTCCGCTTCAGGACCTACATCAATTTCTAAGGGTGCTGTAAAGGGGAGGGGCGTCTCTCTTAGACGAGACGCCCCTTTTTAAGTATTCAGGGGGTGTTTAGATGAAGCGTTTAGTTTTGTTTATCGTTCTTTTGACTCTCTTAGTCCTAGCGCTTCCGGCTTTAGCTGCTAATCCCTTCGTCGATGTTCCTTTGAATCACTGGGCATATGATGCTGTTTCTAAGCTTTCTGCTGCGGGTATAATCGTCGGTTATCCTGATGGGACCTTCCAGGGAAGCAAGCCCGTTACTCGTTATGAGTTCGCGATGGCTGTTGCTAGGGCTTTGGCTAAGGTTGATGAGACGAAGGCTAATCGCGAGGATTTGGCGTTACTTAAGAAGCTCGTCGTTGAGTTCCAGGATGAGCTTAACGCTCTTGGTGTGAACCTTGACAAGATAGACAAGCGCCTTGCTGTCGTTGAGAAGAACTTAAATAACTTCGCCTTCAGCGGCTCCTTTGAGGTTGACTTCTACTGGAACAATGGTGACTATTTCAACGTGGATAGGGATTATCAGACCGCTCAAGTAGAGGAGGCCTATCTTTACGTTCAGAAGCAGGTTGATGATAACGTCAGCATAACCTTCAGGTTCGAAGGTGAAAGCGGGCGTCTCCTTCTTGGGCGAGCTTACGCGGACATCAAGCTGCCCTGGGACGTAAACATGACCATAGGAAGGGCTTCCTTTGACTGGGAGGGCGCCTTGGGGCTTTACTACGATAACGATGCCATTCTAACCGATAGGGCTTACTCTCCTATAATATACTTCAATAAGAGTACCGGTTCCGTTGATCTGGCTCTTTACTACGCCTATAGCGATGGTGATGAGTTTAGCGAGTATGGAGGACGTTTTGACTTTAACATGAATGATAAGTTGAGGCTTGGTCTCTTTTACATGGCATGGAGGACCGCACCGGGTGAGCCTCTTGACCCTTGCGCTTACGGCGTAGACTTCACCTTTAAGCTGTCTGAGGGGTTCAAGCTCTACGGTCAATATATCTCTGAGGACCTCGGTGGAACTGTTAATATATTCGGTAGTAGCCTTGATAAGGCTGACATCTATAAGCTTGGCCTTTATGTCGATCAGAGCGTGCTTAAGTTCACCTCGCTTGTTGCTGAGTATCTCCACATGGATAGGGGAGCCTTCTACACCGATAGAACTAGCCAGCCCTATAGCTACTTAGAGGCTCAAGGCTTCTTAATTGATACAAGCGAGTTTCAAGGGCAGCCAGTTTCTCCCGTCTTAAGCGGTTATGTCGCTGACGATGTGGATGTTATCTTCCTTAAGCTGACGCAGCAGTGGAGTGATAAGATACTCACGACGGCGCGTTATTATAACTTCAACTACAAGGGGAACTACCTTCCCGATGCTACCGCCTTCTCCTTCTCCTTCCTTTACCAGTATACTCCCTCTTTGAGCTTCGAGTTCGGCTTCCAGAGCGTTAACTGGAGCAACGGCTTTGATATCCGCAAGGATGAGTCTCGCTTTAGCTTCACCACCTATATAACCTTCTAACCTTGGGCTTAAAAAGAAGGCCCCATGGACACCTTAAGATCCATGGGGCCTTCTTTATTTCAGCTCATAGCTTATCGTTCCCAGTAGGGGGTTTTCCACCCTAAAGGTAACCTTTCTATCTCCCTGAATTAGATTGGGTATCCTTCCGCTTAAGCTTCCCACCTCATCTACCTTGATCCTCTCCTCTTCCTCAACCTCAAAGCTCATTCCCTCATCCAGGGATAGCTTCTTCATCAGGGTCTTTCCATCTTTAAGCAAGTGTATCTCCCTTTTCCTGAAGGTTATCTCGATGCTCTGACACCCTGATACAGCCTCATCCATAGCTAGCTCAATGAGCGCCTTAACGATCTTAGCCTGGGACTCAAGTTTGCTTTCCGCTAAGAAGCTTAAAAAGCGCGAGCTCACCAGTGATAGAAAAAGCCCTATTATGAGTAGCGCTATGGCCATCTCGATGAGGGTGAAGGCTTTTTTCTTTACCAATTGGTTATGTCGGCGTTAACCCCCTCTCCTCCCTCTTTGCCGTCCGCACCGTAGGAGAAAAGATCGTAGCTATCCTTGTTGTGGTCTCCCGGGCATAGGTAGATGTAGGGCCTTCCCCATGGGTCCAAGGGGACTTTTTTCAGATATCCTCCTTCCCTCCACTTGGGAGGTATGGGTTCGGTTGTTGGCTTTTGGACTAAGGCCTCAAGCCCCTGGTCGGTCGTCGGGTAAAACCCGTTATCTAGCTTGTATAGCTCGAGGGCTGTTTCTATCTCCTTCATTTGCATCTTAGCTATTTCAACCTTCGCTTCTTCTCCTCTGCCAACGAGCTTGGGGATGACGAGCCCAGCTAAAAGCCCGAGTATCACTATCACGACCATAAGTTCAATCAGCGTAAAACCCTTTCTTTTCCTCAAGAATTATCACCCCTTTACCTAACGAGCCTGCTTAACTCGAATATCGGAAGAAGAACTGATATGACTATGAAGCCTACTACACCGCCTAAGGCCAATATCATCAGCGGTTCAAAGGCGCTCGTCATCTTAGAGAGAGCCGAAGATAGGTCTCTTCTGTAGTTTTCGGCGAGGTGCTTTAGGCTTCTTTCAAGCTCTCCGCTTTCCTCTCCCAGTGCTATTAAGTATATCATATCCGCTGGGAATACCCCCTTTTCCCTCAAGGATAGGGCTAACTTCTTTCCCTCCCTAACTTCTTCTATTGCTCTATCTATGGCCTCTTTGAAGATGCTGTTATTAAAGACCCCCTTGGATATCTCAAGGGCTCTTAATATGTTCATCCCGCTTTCAAGCATAACGCTTAGGGTTTCGCAGAAGAGGGAGAAGTTGTAAAGCCTGTGAACCCTTCTGAAGAAGGGTATCTTGAGCTTAAGGGAATCTACGCGCCTTTTTACTCTCTCACTTCTTCCCCAGATTTTCGAGGTTAAGAGGATTATTATCGCCCCAGCTAAGATGTAAGCTCCCCAATTGTTTAGGAAGGAGGTTAAGCTCAGGAGGATCCTCGTTATAAGCGGAAGCTTTGTCCCGCTCTCTATAAAGAGGGTGACTATCTTCGGCACGACGAAGGCAAGGAGGAAGGATATGACGCCTATTCCCACCACAAGCATTATTATAGGGTAGACAAGGGCGCTCGTTATCCTTCTTAAAACCTCTATCTCCATCTCCCTGAGCTCCGCTATCCTCTCGAAGACCTCGCTTAAGTTTCCGCTTTCCTCCCCAACCATAACGAGACCGATGGTGCTCTCGTCAAGCTCAAGGTTATCTTTTAAGCTCTCGTAAAGCTTCTTACCGCTTGATATATCCTCCCTTACCCTGATTAAGGCCCTCTCAAGCTCCTTTGAGGGGGTTTGCTCTATCAGTATGTTTAGCGCTTCAAGGATGGGTATCCCAGCCTTCAAGTGGGCTCCCAGCCCGCGCGCTAAGCCCGAGACCTCCTCCTTCGATGGCTTAATCTTAGATCTTCTCTCTATCTTCTTTGTTTCCTTTAGATCGACAACTATTAACCCCTCTTTCTTTAGCTTGACTAAAGCTTGTGCCTTGGAGTCCGCCTCTATGCTGCCTCTTACTCCTCTTCCGTCTCTTCCATAGGCCTGATACTCGAAGGTTGCCATTTTATCTTCCCGCTACCCTTATGACTTCCGACAGCGTGGTTATACCCCTTAGGGCTTTAAGTATTCCATCCTCTTTCAAGGTTCTCATTCCCTTCTCTATGGCTATCCTCCTTAGGACGCTCGCATCCTGAGTTCTGATGAGCTCCCTTTTGAGTTCTTCATCGAAGTCCAACTGTTCGAATAAGGCCACCCTCCCCCAATAGCCCGTGTTGAGGCAGTTTGGGCATCCCCTTCCTCTGTAAAGCTTGGCTTCGTGGTCTATTCCCATCTCCCTCAACATCTCTGGGTCCTCGTCGTAGCTTTCTCTACAGCTTTCGCATATCCTTCTGACGAGCCTTTGGGCTATGACCCCTATGACCGATGAGGAGACAAGGTACGGCTCTATTCCCATATCGACGAGCCTCGTTACGGCGCTTGGAGCGTCGTTGGTATGTAGCGTTGAGAGGACAAGGTGCCCTGTTAGGGCCGCTTGGACCGCTATCTCCGCCGTCTCCCTATCCCTTATCTCACCAACCATTATTATGTCCGGGTCGTGTCTGAGGATCGATCTTAAGCCTGAGGCGAAGGTTAAGCCTGCCTTTTCATTCACCTGGATCTGGCTTATCCCCTCTATTTCATACTCCACTGGGTCCTCTATGGTGATTATGTTGACCTCGGGGGTCTTAAGCTCTTGAAGTATCGCATAGAGCGTGGTGGTTTTCCCGCTTCCCGTCGGTCCGGTGACGAGTATTATCCCATAGGGGGTAGATATGAGTTTCCTAAGCTTTCTTTCTCCCTCCTCATCTAACCCAAGTTCGCTTAACCTTATTAGGCCCTGCTTCTTATCAAGAAGCCTCAAGGTTACCCTCTCTCCGAACTGCGTAGGTATCACCGCTACCCTTATATCTATCTCCCTATCGGTTAGCTTTATCCCTATCCTTCCATCTTGGGGTATGAAGTGCTCCGCTATGTCGAGCTTCGACATGACCTTTATCCTCGATATAACGGGGGAGTGAAGCTTCTTGGGCAAGGACAGCCTATCATAAAGTACCCCATCTATCCTGTATCTGATCCTGAGCTCCCTCTCGTAGGGCTCAATGTGGATGTCAGAGGCTCTCTCCTTTAGGGCTTGAAATATCATAGAGTTGACGAGCTTTATTATGGGGGCAGAGTCCTCGGAGGTTATTATATCTTCTCTTTCCGAGAGCTCCTCTAAGGATATCCTTTCGTCTTCCTCCAGCTTAACCTCCTCAAGGGTGCTTTTCGTCGTGGCATCATAAAGCCAGCTTATGGCGTTTAGTATCTCCTTCTCATCGGTTATTACCGGTTCTATCTCTAAGTTTAACTCTACTCCAAGGCTTTTTGCTGCCTTAAGCCCCTCAAAGGAGCTTAAGGCGACCCTCAAGGTTCCATCTTTAAGGGATATAGGGCATATCTTGTTTCTCTTAAGGAAGTCTATGGAGAGCTTTAGGGGTAAAAGCTTCTCAAGCTCCTTATAATCTATCATCTTTCCTTTATCGCTCCCTGCTTCTTAAGCCACTCCTCTATCCTCTTAACATCCTCCTGCTCAAGCAGGCTCTCTCGGGAGAGCTTTTCTAAGTCCTCCGGCTTCTCTACGATGTAGGGAGTGATGAATATCACGAGGTTTATCTTCTCAAGCTGGGTTATCTTCGTCCTGAAGAGCTCACCTATTAGGGGAATGTAGCCGAGAAGAGGGACCCTCCTATCGAGCCTTTTGGTCGCATCCTGAATTAGTCCTCCTAATGCTATCGTCTGACCGCTTTTAACCAACACCGTCGTCTTTATCTCCCTCTTTGACGTTACCGGCGTCTCCGAGGTTAACGGGCTAATAACGTCTTCGATTATCTGGTTTATGTCAAGCCTCAAGGTGTCTCCCGCCGATATGTGCGGCGTAACCTTGAGTATTATTCCCACGCTCTTATAGTCGTAGACCTTGTTTATCGCCGTTGGGTTCTCCGTCGTGCTTGCCGCTGACTTAAGCTGAGGTATAACCTGTCCTACCTGAAGGTTAGCCTCCTCGTTCTCGGAGCAAAGAAGCGTAGGCATCGAAAGCACGTTAAGGGCGTTATACTTCTTAAGAAGGTTCACCACGGCGTAGACTATGCCCGTTGCCCTCTTCTCTCGCGCCAGGCTTATCGCTTCGCTTGGTATGCCGCCCTCTCCAAGGGATATGGATGCCCCGTAAAGGACACCGCTTTCGATGATCCCACCTATCGTTGCCCAGTCTATCCCCTTATGCTCGAGCCTCGTCATGTTAACCTCAGCTATGAGGGCCTTTATGAGTATCTGTTTTTTCGGCCTATCAAGCTCCTCTATCAAGGGCAAAAGCATCCTGTATCTTTCGGGTGAAGCCATTACTATCAGTGAGTTGGTCTCCTTGCTAGGGGATATGATAACCATATCCTGTGGGTCTGCTCCCTTCTCGGTCGTCGCTTTAACGATGCTCTCCAGGGTCTTTGCCAGATCCTCAGCTTTAGCGTACTTTAGCCTGTAGACGTTGAATAGGTTTGAGCCCGCCTCAGCTGGCCTATCTAGGTCGGGAAGTATCTCCTTTATTTTCTTAAGCTGTAGCTGGCTTCCTAAAAGTATCAGGGAGTTCGTCCTCTCATCGGGTATTATCATCGCGGTTTGAAGCGCACCTCTCGCTTGGGACTTATCCTCCTTGATCGTGTTTAGCAGCTTCTTGGCTAAGGTGCTGGCTCCGGCGTATTTCAGCTTATATACCTCAAGCCTTCTCTCCTCCTCGGGCGTGTCTATCGCCTCGAGGGAACGGACTACCCTTGAGACCACTGATGCGCTATCGCTCACCACTATGGTGTTCGTCGGGGGGTATATCCCGAGCCTCCCTATGGGGGAGAGTATCACCTTCACCATCTCGGCGGCGAGCTTGGCATCTACGTAGTTTAAGGGTATAAGCTGAGTGACGAGCTCGTCTCCTGGTGCTACTTCAACCTTTCCCTCGACGAACTCTCCTATCTCTCCCCTTATATCCTTAAGGGGTATTATCTTTATGAACTCTCCCGACCTTACTGCGGAAAAGCCGTTTAACCTCAATACCGATAGGAAAACGTCATATACGTTCTTAAGGGGAATGGGCTTGGGAGATATTATCGTCACCTTCCCCCTCACATCGGGAGAGATTATTATGTTCCTTCCGGTGAGCTCCGCGACGAACTTTATGAATATCTCCAAGTCCACATCCTTGAAGTCGAAGGTCACATAGCCAGCCTTTTTGGCCTTCTCCACCTCCTCCTTGACCTCTGAGGCTGTTCCTGCCGGAAGGGAGAAAGCCCTTAAAGTGAAAGATAGAAGAAGCGCTAAGGATATAATTATCACCTTATTTCGCATGTTATCTCGATCTCCTTTCCTTCCCTTTCTATGGAAAGGGTTAAACTATCTCCCTCGGTCACCGACCTTATGGCGTTGTAGTAGTCGGTGACGGTGTTTATTTCTATCCCGTTCACCTTTCTTATGACGTCTCCCTTGACCACTCCCATCTTGGCCATTATGTGGGAGTTTGCTATGTTCCTTATCATGAAGCCGTGAGGCTTGTCATCCTTGAAGTAGGGGGCTATGTATATCCCCTTTAGGAAGTTCTGAGGTGCCATCAGAAACTCGTTTAAGGTATCCCTTGATATGACCAGCTTTCCATCACTTGTTTTAGCTACTTGGGGGGAGCTTGCCTCACTCTTTTGAGGGGGCTTCTCCGGCTCCCTTATCGTCTGGGCTGGCTTGGTCTCTCGTATCGGCGATCCTCCACTATACTCTATGCTTATATAGGCTATCTCTCCATCTCTCTCTAAAATTACACCTTCTCTATCTATCTTTCTCACTATATAGCCCATTACCTCGTCTCCTACCTTAACCCTCCTTAGCTTTCCCTCTTCCAGTATCACCGCCTCTTCCTTGATGCCGCTTACCACTCCCAGGAGCTTGGCGTTTAGCCTTTTGACCTCCTCAACTTTCTTATCCTCCTTCTTCTCACCTTCAGATCCTTCCCTCTTTGGTGGCGTCAGGTCAAGCAAATTTCTCGCAAGCGTTCTTTTCCCTTCTAAGTATCTGCTTAGGTCCTCCTTTTTCTGCTTTTCCTTTCCTCGTTCCTTTACTATAACCTTTACCCCCGTCTCCTCTTCGGCTAAGGCCTTGTCCACGTAGCTTAAGAAGATGTTTGAAAGTTCCATCCCCGTCGCTATTAATATCCCGATGAAGAGCAGGTTAAGCGATATCTTCCATAACCTCATCTATATCTCACTCCTTAGTATGTAAAATCCCTGAGGGTCCCTCTGAAGGAGCCTTAAGAAGGGAGAGAGGCTCTTTTCCAGGCTCCCCGAGGGCTTAACCCTCAAGTTATATCTTTTTCCATCTATCTCTCCCAATATCGTTATCTCTTTACCCCTTATGATTAGCTCTCCCACTTTCAAGCCTTTTCCATACCCTTCAAGCAGGGCTCTACCTTCGCTAAAAGGTATGCTTCCTCCCTGTACCATTGGAAGGAGGATACTCCCTTCGGAAAGCTTAAGCTCAACCTTGAGCTTAAAGTTCAATAGAAACGACATTAAAAACAATCTCGCCTCAAGACTTTCAGCCTTAAGGTCGAAGAGGTTGCTTCTTAAGACCGCTTCCCTGAGACTCGCTCTGAAGCTCAAGGGCTCAACCTTAATCTCCTTGTACTCTATCCTTAACCCGTTTCTCTCAAGGCCCTTTAGGAGTTTATCGACCATCCTGTCGTAGGGAAACCTTAAGAGCGTGAAGGCCCCGAAGGATAGAAGAATCACAAGAAGGCTTAATAGCGCCACCTTAAGCTTATTCAAGCGTCGACACCACCAGCGCTAAAGATGCCTGCCTCGGGTTTCCTCCCGCCTTTATCTCCGCTTCCCTTATTATGGCGATCCCATCCCTCTCTATCTCTGAGAGGAGCTTGACCAGCTCCTCGTTATTCAAACTCTCGAACTTTAGCTCATACCTCTCCTTACCCAGAGGTTTTATATATACGAGCTTATCTCCGAGGTTGAGTCTCTGGGCAATGGAGCTTAAATAGGAGAAAAGACTCTCAACCACTTTCCCTTCAACGGCGCTATTCGAGAGGGTGTTGAACCTTTCCCCCAGAGCCACTAACTGCTTCAGCTCCTCCCTCTTAATCTCTATGTTAACCTTTGCTTCCTTAAGCTTCTCAAGGGCAGGGTATATCAAGAAGTTAAATACCAAGATTAAGGCTATCGCTACCCCTCCGTAGAGGAGTGTTTTTCTCTCCCTCTCACCCATTATATCATCTCCTTGAGGACTATTCCAAAGCTCACGCTCTTACCGTCGACGCTCAGCCTGGCATAGCTAACCTCAACGCTCTTAAAGGCCCTCGATAAGCTCTTCTTTAAGCTATCCACATCCTCAAAGCTCTTAGCCACCCCTTCGATCTCGACCCTATCCAAGGTGAAGCGCACTCCGTTTATCTTCACCTCTAAGCTCGCCGGGATGCTCTCGCTTATCTTCTCAAGGATAAGTAGAGGTAGGGTTCCTGAGCTTCTCCTCTTATTTATGTTTGACTCAAGCTCCTCAACCTTCCTTTTCGCCTGAAGGATCGGGTTGACAACCTTTCCCTCCCCGAAGTATCTTCTATAGCTTTCCTCTATCCTTCTTTCGAGGGTTTTAAGCTCCATCATCGTGCTTCTGTAGTCGATGGCGAAGCTCACCCCCCAGGCTCCCAAAAGCAGGGCTAAAGCTAAGGCTATCCTCTTAAGCTCTCTCTCGTTCTCCTTAAGGATCTTCTTCCAGACCCCTCCCTCTTCAAGGAGGTTGAGGTGGGCGAATCTCTCGGGCTCAAGGGCTCCCAAAGCCGCCCCTCGGGCTATCATCATCGGGTCATCGAAGATCTTTATATCCTTAACGTTATCCTTAAGGAAGCTCATCACCATGCTTGCTTCCTCCTCCACCTTCAATGGAGGAAGCGACCTCTCGAAGGTTATCTCCCTTTCTTTAACGGAAATCATCACGCCTTCGCTCTCTCCCTTAAAGCAGTATAGCGTATCCTCCCTTAAACCTTCCATTTCCATGAGGGAGTTCAGAAAAGCTAAGCTCGACGAAGTTATCTCCGCCCTCTTAAGCCCCAGCCTTTTAGTCTCTCTCTCTAAAAGCTCCCTCTTAGCCGCTCCGCCAACTACCTTTGAGTAGCTCTTTCTTCTTTCAATGTAATAAAATGAGAAAGCGTATTCGCTCGCCTCTCCTGCGAGCTCCTCGGCCATCTCGAAGGGCAGAGCCCCTCTTATCTTTCCAGCGTCGCTAAAGGGTAGCTCAAGGCTCTTAAGCAATACAGACCTCGCCGGCACAGCTAAGACTACCCTCTCCATCTTGCTTAACCTTAACTCCTTAACCTTGCTCTCCTCTATGAGGCTTTTACCCTTGAAGCTCTTTACCCATCTTGATATGTAAAGGGCGTCCTTACCCTCGTATACTCCGCAGACCTTCAACCTTTAGCTTCACCACCCTTCCCTCTCATAGAGCACCCTTCCCCCGCTTATGACCGCTTCGGTCCTTAAGGTTAAGCTTTCAACCCTGACCTCCACCCTCACCCTGAAGTGCTTACCTTCGAAGCACGCCACTTCTGAGATCTGAGGTATTATCTTCTCGGGGAAGCCGGGGACCTTCTTTAAATCAGAGACTCCCTTAAGGCTCTGGCCACTTCTAAACTCTATTATAGCATCTGCCACGCTTTCGTCTATATCGTCGGATAGGGCCATAAGCACCTCCTTCGAGGCGGTGTTTAGGTTAACCTTACCGCTTGACCATGCTGTGAAGTACTTAGCGAAAAAGCCCTGAAGGAGGTCATCGCTTATCTCCCTAAGTTTCTTTAGCTCCTCGATGAGGTAAAGCCTCCTATTTAAGTTCTCCTCACCCTCATAGCCTCCTAAGCGCACGTCCCTATCCCTATCTATGAAGTCGCATATCTTGGGTATTAGGTCGAGCGGAACCCCCTTCATCTTAAAGAGCCTCTCAAAAATCCTCTCCCATTTTACATCTACCGTCTTGCCATCTGGCAAAATTATGTTATTTATATTTATATAGCGCTCTAAGTCTTCCGACTCTATCCTGACCCACCTTCCCGGCTGAAGCTCGTAGGGCGGTATGGAGAGGGGGTTTTCCCTTAAAGCTTCTATTATGCTCCTTGAAAGCAGACGTGCTTCTGACTTGAAGCGAAAGTTGTAGCTTTTCTTTATCTCTACCCTTGCGAGATAGTTTAAAGCTACGCTTAGGGCTATCGCTATACTCACTCCTAATAGGACGCTTAAAAATAGTGACCCCTTTCTCATTTCAAGGCGATTATATCACAAAATTTTAGACTTCCTCTTGTCAAAGATGGCTTCCTTAGTTATAATATGATTGAACCTTTGATATAGGGACCTTGAAAAGCAAATAAGGGAAGGAAGCCTCTTCCTCGCGGTGAGCCCTTCGAATAGAGGGGCAAAGGCGCTAATCCTTCTCCCGGAAAGGAGGGTGATCTTAGGGGAGGCAAGAGGGGAGTAGCGTCTTAAAGCTTGCGAGGTAAGGGTGCATCAATACCCATCTTCTCTTCCGCTTTGAGGTTCTTTTAGCCTTGCCCTCCTTTAGGGGTTGGTTATTCCGACAAGGAAACGCTGGAAACTTGTCGGAGCTTAAGTTCACCTGAAGGAGGCTTGAAGCGGTGGAACCTCAAACGGAGGGTGTAGCTCTCTTTAAAATCCGAAATGGAGGTGAAATGAATGGTTATCTCCAAGAAATGGAGCGTCTTGGGAATAGCGCTCATTGCTACGCTTTTATTCGCCTTACCTGCCTTCGCTGCCTGGCAGAGCACTCCCGTTTCAAGCGTAAGCTTTAAGGAGACCATCCCTCAAAACGCCATAGTAGTTGATGGAAACGATGTCTACGTTGCGGCTCACGACGGGCATAGGCTCGTGGTTTATAGGTGGAACTTAAATATTGGCCAAGATAAGCTCACTGGTGTTTGGCTCGTTGATGGCAACTTAGTTTCTGGCTCCTCTGGGTCTTACCCATCGATGGCGCTTTATAATTATGATACTGATAGTGGTACTTACAAATACATCTTCCTCTCCTACGTTTCGGGAAACAAGCTTAAGGTTGCCTTGTTTGACCCTGACGATGAAAAGTGGTACGTTAAGGATGTGAGCGGTGACCTTGCCGTTACCTTGACTTCCCCCGCCTACACCTCGATCGCCGTTGGCTACGCCACTTCTGCCTTCACGAATGGTGCTACGGTTGCTGCCGTTGCCGTCGGTGGGGATAGTGGAGTTTACGTTGCCCTGTTTAAGGCGGGTGCGCTTCCTGGGACGGACGCCGAAAGCACCTTTAAGGGTAACAGTAATTGGCTTATGAAGCAGGTTGAAAGCGCTTCTTCAACTGGCGTTGACGTCTTTTTAACCGAGCAGAGCTACGCTCCAGAATGGGGGGGAGTGATCTTCCTCTCCTATATGACCTCAGGCGGGCTTCGCCTTTCGGTCTCCAAGGATGGGGAAGACTGGAGGACCGCTCCCGTTGACACTACAGCTGGAGTTGATACCTCTTTATGGGTCGGTTACGCTTCGGCTCCAGCGACCTCAGCCATAGCCATAGCCTATACTACCACCACCGGTGCGGTTAAGTTCGCCACATTTGCTACTCAGACGAGCTGGGACATCGCCTCAAGCCTCGCTACCGAGGCAACGGCTGTTAACCTCTTCGGTAAGACCATCGTTGTATCAAGCGGCGTTAAGCCCGACAACATAGACATGGCTATAACCGGCTTAGCTACCCAAGCTACCGTTGCCATATCCTACGCCCTTTCAGCTGGGGGGGTTAGCGTGGCCTACGTGACCGAATCAAATATAGTCGATAGTTCGGTTAGCTTCCAGACGAAGGCGGTGGACTCCCTTGGTTATGGCGCTTCGACCCTGATCTATGGAAGCGACTTTCTGCTATCCTGGGTGACGAAGGGAGACCTTCTTAAGCTGGCTACGACCACTGTGCCGTCAAGCTGGGCTACGGAAAGCTATAGGACCTTGGCCGACGCCTCGCTCTTCGGCTATGGCTTGAGCGTCGCAAGCGATGGGAGCAACTATCACGCGAGCTTCTACGACGCCGTCTTAAGGACGCTTGGCTACCTTAGGCTTGACTCAGCCTATACGGTCATAGGCGATATAACTACCTACATGGGACCCTCTAACTGGCTCATGGAGAAGGTTGGCGACGGCTATGCCGTTAAGGTCTCAAACGCCCTTGACGCTGGATGGAACACCGACGTGGCGGTTAGGCCCTCTGGGAGTCCGCACATAGTCTTCACCGCCCTTCTTTCAAACTCCGAGAAGAGCCTATCTCAAGCTGTAACCTTAGCCACTCCATCCACTGTGGCTTACGCCGTCATCTCCTCTGGCGCTTGGGTCGTTGATCCTGTGAGTACGTCTGCCTCCAACGTCCGTGACTTAAGCCTTGAGGTTGATAGCTCCAACAATCCTCACATCTTCTGGGCTGTAGCTGGAGAGGGGGTATACTACGCTAAAAGGTCCGGCACAAGCTGGGATATAAGTAGGGTGGTTAACGCTAACCTGAGCAAGGGGAGCCTTGAATCGAGCCTTACCACGCTTGCGGGCGGAGTTGAGGTCCTCGGGATGATTGCAAGCTTCGTTGAGGGTTCAAGCTCCTCGGTCTCCTTCCTCGGTAAGAGGTTAACCGATGCGAGCTTCTCATCCTATAACGTGATTAGCGAGTCGACCACAAGCCCGCGCGAGGTTGGCGTGGCCTTTAGCGGGTCTAAGGCATCGTTCGCCTACACTTCGGGAGGAGGTATAGGTCCCATAAAGTACGGTGAAGCGGAGTACTTCACATCGGGGGCCACTTGGAGCGTCACTGGCACCTCTGGTACCGTGAGCGATGGTGGAGCCTCTTCGGCTGAGCGCAGGGACGTGAGCGTCGTCCTTGACGGCTCTAATTTCTATGTGCTTTACAAGTATAAGGATGGCTCAAGCTACTACTACAGGCTGGGTCCGATTACCGGGACTCCCGTCTACGTGGAAACCTCAGCCGGAAGGTTTGAGGCCTCCTCACCCGTCCAAGTGAACGCTACAAGGACCGAGGCCCTCCTTAAAAGCAACCTTATCTTCGTGAAGAATAAGGAATCCGGTCAGATAAGGGTTCTCTCGATATCCGAGGCGCCAACTGGACCGAGGGTCACCCTAAGCTATGATACGCTTAACCTCGGGGATGTCCTGCTTGGTGAGTCTAAGCAAGGTGCGGTGAGCATAACCTTGAAGGGCGAAGGCTTGGCTTCACCGGCTACCGTGAGCTGGAGCGCTTCAGGTGACGGCTGGACCATAGATAAGATAGAGGTAAACGGCGTTGAAACGACAAGTCAAAGCCTTACGGTTCCCGTTACAGGTAGCGTCGTTCTTAAGCTCACTCTTACCTTCGAGCCTCAGGCGGCTGGAGTCTCTAACCTGCTTTTGAATTTCACTCCTCCATCGGGGGTCAGCATGTATCCATCTGCTAATATAACCGCGGCAACCGCCCGTGGCATCGAGGTAACCGGTCCCACGGTGCTTATCTCTTGTGATCCCATAGATCTCGGTGAGGTTAGGATTGGCGAAAGCGAAAGCGCTACCGTTACGATCACCTTAAATGGTCGTGAGCTTACAGAGGACGTTGAGCTTTCCTGGGAGGCTTCGGGCGAGGGTTGGAGCGTTGAGGGAGGCTCATCGGGTGAGGTTACCGTGCCGGCTTCTGGAGAGGCCACCTTAACCCTTAAAGTTACCTTCGAGCCCAAGAGAGTAGGTCCATCTGTCCTCACGGTTAAGTTCACGGCTCCTGAAGGGGTTGAGGTTTACTCCTCCGATATAGTCGTTGCTACCGCTGAAGGGGTTAAGGCTGGTGGTGGCGGCGGTTGTAGCGCCTCTCAAGCTGGTTCGCTTGGCTTAGCCTTGCTTGCCCTTGCACCTCTTTTCTTGGCGCTTAAGAGGAGGTAAGATATCTGGATGGGTGGGAAGCTTTAAGCTTCCCACCCATTTTTTATGCTCTTATCCGTGAAAGAATTAAGGGTTATTCTCCTCTTTTGGGTATATCTCGCTGACATATACGTGATAGTCGGGTATTAGGGCGAAGTACTCCCTTCGGAAGACGATGTAGACCTTGGCTCTGAAGGGGGGTTTTGAGCCGGGCTTAAGCTTGAGGAAGGCATCCTTAGCTATCCCCACGGCGTGATAGAAGGGACCAGATTTGCTCACCTTGGTAAGCCTTATCAGCTCTCCCTCTCGAGGCAGAGCCTCTATCTCTATCTCCTCGACTATAGGGGGCATTATCACGCCGGGGTTAAGCGGGTACCCAGGGTGCTTAATCGGTGGCAAGGGGTAATCCTCGGGCCTCATCCTCTTTAGGCGTTCGAGCTCACCCTCAAGCCAGGCTACCTTATCGAGATCAGGCGGTACCCTCGACTTATATCTTTCTATCTCCGCCTTCACGGCCTTTATGGTCGCTTTAAGGAGCTTTTCCTTAAGCTCAAGCTCCTCGGGCAGCTCCTTTACCTCGCCTTGAACGGGGCGAATATCATAGAAGGCCTGATTTAAGGTGACAGGCATTATCGGGTTTTCTATGGATATTATCACCGGGAGCTTTAGGTTTAACTCCTTTTCCAGGTCATAGCTTATCTCGAACCCTTCTGGGAAGAAGGCCTTACATCTATCTGGGACCTTTCTGAAGAAGGACAGGGCGTAGTGATGGTAGCCCTTCAAGGGAGAGGCTCTTTCTCTTGCCCTGACCTCTATGCTTTTCTTGTCGGTGCACCCTCCGCTATCCACCTTTATGGTTAAGATTTTTCCCTCTATCCTTATCCCTCTTAAAAGCATAAGCCCCGTCTCATACTGATTTTTGGAGAGTTTAACCCCTCTTTCTTTGATCAATCCTCCCCATTCAACTACGATGAATCCACCCCTCGTTGGCTTGGATGTCACATAAGGCTCTATCTTTATAGGGCTATCCATGGGCTCAAACTGAAGGAAGACCCTTATAATGCTTTCAGGGCGAGGCTCTACTTCAAGCCTTATGCTCTCATCAAGCAGCTCCCTGGGTATTACCCTTATCACATAGTAGGGGGCTGGTGGGAGCTCCTTAAGCCAATATTCTTTGAAGTCCTCTATCTCCCTTTTAATTAGCCCAAGCTTGGGTAGCTCCTCGTCGAACCATGCCGATAGCTCTTCCCTTCTAACCACCCAGCCTCTATCTGAGGCCTTAGGTTCGTGATTCAGCAGGGCCTCATAGAAGAGATACCTTCGCCCATCGGCGAGCCTTCCGTCAGGCGACGCCTCTACGACCCACTCCTCATCATATGGAGGGTCAGATAGTATTATCCTTCCCTTCACCTTTAGCTTAACCTTTACGCTCTCTTTTCTCTTGGGGTAGATGTATATAGCTGGCTTCCTAACGATGCTCTCCTCAGTGCTCACTACCTCCATTCCTCGCTGACATAGGGATAGACTCTCAATTTCACCGTTTGGAAGCTCAAGCTCTAAGTTAAGCACCCACCTCTCCCTCCATGGGGGGGAGGTTATGACCTCCCACTCTCCGTGCCAATTTTTAACCTTCGCTTCGCCCAAGGGGTAGGGGTTAAGTTGAGTGAGCTTTCCTCCATCAGGAATTAGAACCAGAAGCTCGTAGTAGGGCTTTTCCCCCTCCGCTTGAATTGAAAGCAATAAAGCTATGGCCTTGATGGAGGAGCTACCATCTTCCTTCTTAGATATCGTTGTGAAGTCAAGTAGCCTCACCTTGACCTCTTTACCCTCTATCATTATCGAGGTCTCACCACCATTAAGCTTGACGGGCTCGCTGAAGGCTGATAGCCTGTAGCTGTAGTTATAAAGGGTTTCCTTCGTGATATCGTTAGATGGAAGGGCTAAGCTCACGCCGAAGGAAAGAAGAACGAGCGGGAATAGATTTAAAAATATTCTCTTCATTTCTAAACACCTCCCGAAGGTTTGTAAAATAAAGTCTATCAAACCCCGTGGTTCATGTCAACTTAAAGGACATGTCGAAACTTTTCAAGCTTTGAAGCCAATCTTTTGCTGCTTTAATTCTTTCCGTTTCCCTTTACTTTTATTAACTACCGTAGTATAATTCGCTCTTGGGTGTCAGATCGAAGCCTTGAAAGGGGGTGACGCAGGATGGTCAAGAAGATAGGGTTCTGGGGTATGGTAGCCTTAGTCTCACTTCTACTTGCTGCTTCTGCTTTCGCTGCTGAGCCGACGGTAACGGTTAGCCCGGTGAGCGCTGATCTTGGCGAGGTTGCGGTTGGCCAGACCCAGAGCCTCAAGGTCGCGCTTACTTTCACTCCTAAGGATCTGACCGAGGAGATCACGATCGAGCTTGCCCCCGGTGCTGTTACTGAGGGCTGGCAAGTTGAGGCCGCTGGTAGCATAACGCTTAAGCCCGGCGATGCCGCTCAGACGCTGGAGGTTGAAATTAAGGCTACCGCTACCGAGCAGGCGAAGGATAACTTAAGTGCTGACCTTAACTTCGTGGTTACCAAGGGGGAGGCGGTAGTCGACCCCGATTGTCTTAAGGTAACGGCAACTTTGAAGAGGTAGGGAGATCTTAAAGGGGGGGCTTTAAGGCCCTCCCCCTTTAATTTTTAGCTTTCGAGGATCTTTAGGCTTTCCTCTTGATCCATCTCCATTACATAAGGAAGCCCCGTGACCTTGGATGCCTCCTCCGTCAGGCATATTAGGTCGCTTCGATCTATATAATCTATGCTGAACTTCCTTGCTCCAGCCATAAGCTCCTTTAGCCCTGTAGCCAGTCTATCGAAATAAGCGTATACTCCCAAGGCGCTTGGGGGGATCTTTTTCCAATCATCGCCGTAAATCTTCCTTAAGTCTGCTACCGCGGAGAATATCTCCTCTATGTCGCTACCGTATACCTTGTAATCCTGGGGCACCTTACCCTCCTTGATCATTTGACCTATGTTCTTCCCCACCATCGCTGCTGCCAGCGTAGACCTTCCCATGGCCACAAGCTTGACGAAGGGAGCCCCCAAGGCTAACCCCTTGAAGATCTGATCCTCCAAAACGAACCCACCGGCCATCGCTATCGGTGGCACATATTTACCCTTATCCTTCAGGATCTTAGCGTATTTGTAGGTGAGGGACTCAAGGTATAGGGTTGGAATTCCCCACTCGTTCATCATCCTCCAAGGGCTCATGCCGGTTCCTCCGCCGGCTCCATCTACTATGAGTAGGTCTATCTTACCCTCGGATGCGCACTTAAGCGCCAGGGCCAGGTCCCTAGGCCTATAGGCTCCGGTTTTAAGCGATATGTACTTCGCCCCCTTTTTCCTGAGCTCCTCAACCCTCTTTAAGAACCCCTCGAGCGAGGCCATTCCTAACCTCGAGTGCCTCTCGAACTCCTTTATTCCACCCTTGCTATATATTTCCTGAATTACTGGATCGTCAGGATCAGGGTAAACTATATATCCTCTTTCCTTAAGGGTTTTAGCCCACTCTATCGATGGTAGCTTTATCTCCCCACCTATGCTTTTAGCACCTTGCCCCCACTTTATCTCAACAAATCTAACTCCTAAGCTGTCTATCACATATTCAAGGACCTTTAGCCTTGAGTCCTCCACGTTTTCCTGAACTATTATCTCACCGTAACCATCTCTTTGCCAATGCTTGAAGAGCTTAACCCTTCTTTCCATCTCCGGCGAGCTTATGACGTATCCATTCTTGAACCTAGCATTAGGGTCCACTCCGCACACGTTTTCCCCGATTCCAACCATGGTGCCAAAGATGGCGGATCCTATGGCTACCCCTTCCCAGTTGTCTCTCGCTATGAAGGTTGATCCTAGTCCCGTGGTGAACCATGGAGCTTTTAACTTGATATCCCTTAAGCTCACTTCAATGTTGACCCTCGGGAATATAGCTACATCTGGGTCGGCTTCCACTCCGTAGGCTCCAACGCATGTACCGCTTATGTTAAGGTGGGAGAAGTCAACGGGGTAGTTCTTCTGAGCTCCCGCGGTCACCTTGCCATAAGGTTGAGGGTAAAGCGCCTCTCTACCTCTTACGGCGGACTTTCCTATCTCGCATAGCCCAAGGCATCCGTCGACGCAAGTGACGCACATCCCGCTTGAGGGCGAGTAGTCCCTCGCCCTTAGCTTTGTTAAGGTTGCTTCTGAAGAATTAGGCCTTGATAAAGACATACTTTTAACACCTCCCGTCTCGTCTCAAGCTTGCTCTTCTTATTTTGTGATGTATTATAATAAGCCATAGAAAATATTGTCAATGGGTTTAGAGTATTTTTTTTGAAATGTATCAGTCCATGTCACGCTTAAAGATGATGTCTGTATCCTTCATCGCTCTTGATTTAATGTCTTTCCTTTCCCAAAATTCCGTGGTATAATTTAAAGAAAATTTCACTCTGGAGGTGGTTTTAAGATGGGACCCGTCTTGAAAGGTTAACGGTCGCTGTCATAGGGGCTGGCACTATAGGCTCCGCTATCGCTTCCTCCTTGGCTGGTAGGACGAGGAGAGTTATGGCCACGCGTAGGAACCCCCTTAGGATCGATTACCTCAGGGAAAAGGGTGTGGAGCTTCTTAATGATAATGACGAAGCTTGTAGAGAAGCGGATATAGTGATTTTCACCTTGAAGCCAGGTGTATTAATCCCCGAGATGAGGAGGCTGTCTTCCTATCTGGAGAATAAGCTCGTTATATCTTTTGCCGCTGCCATAGGCATAAAGCTCTTGAAGAAGGCTTCTCCAAGGTCTCACATAGTCAGGGCTATGACCAATATGGCCGTTTTGGTGAACGCAGGTTATACTGTTTACTCCCCTGAGGATGGTCTTCCCGAGGAGCACATCGGTTTAGTTGAGGAGCTTTTCTCCCTCTTTGGTAAGTGCATCCGCGTTGAGGAGAAGTACATGGATGCCTTGACTGCTTTATCCGGGAGCGGTCCTGCCTACCTTTACCTCATAGTCGAGGCTTTGGTATATGGGGGGTTGATGGTCGGCTTACCGAGGGAGCTTTCGCTTGATGCCGTGGCTCATACGATGATAGGAGCTGCCAAGCTTCTCTTGGAGAGCGGAAGGCACCCCTCGGAACTTAAGGAGATGGTCGTTACCCCTGGAGGGGTAACGATAGAGGGTATATATCAGCTTGAGGATAACAGGTTGAGAACCGCCCTCATGAAGGCCATAAAGAGCGCTACCGAAAAGTCAGAGGAGATAACTAGGGGGCTAATTGAGAAAAACTCACACATCGATTGACAGGAAGGTAGCCGGGTGATATACTTAAACTGACCTGCTTGCGAGGGGCGCGCCTTTTAAAGCGGGTGAAACTCTTAAAGTGTAGTAGGAGGTATAAGGAGTAATGAGAACTGGAACGGTAAAGTGGTTCAATGCGGCTAAGGGTTACGGGTTCATCACCGACGATGAGGGCGGAGATGTATTCGTTCACTACACCGGCATTAAGGGGACGGGCTTCAGAACGCTTGAGGAAGGGCAAAGGGTTCAGTTTGAGATCAAGCAAGCCCCTAAGGGCCCTCAAGCCATAAATGTAACTAAGATATAACCTTAGCCCCGTAGGGAAAAAGTGTTGTAGCAGGGTCCCCCAAGCTTCTCCTCGGGGGACCCTCAAATTTTTATACGTTCCAAAGCCAACCCCCGTCTATGACGAATATGCTTCCCGTCGCGTAAGATGACGCTTCAGATGCGAGGAAAACCGCTATCCCCTTTAGGTCCTCGGGCTTTCCCCACCTTCCTAAGGCTATCCTCGATAGGATTTTCTCGTTTCTCTCTGGATCCTTTCTCAGGGCGGCGGTTAAATCCGTCTCTATGTAGCCCGGCGCTATGGCGTTGACCCTTATTCCATACTTGCCCCACTCGTTCGCAAGCTCCTTCGTCAGCTGGGCAACTCCCCCTTTGCTTGCCGCATAGGCGCATATGTTTATCCCCGCGGCGAAGGACATGAGTGAAGCTATGTTTATTATGGAGCCCTGTATCTTTCTCTCGATCATGCTCCTTACAACAAGCTGGGTAATTATGAAGGTACTTCTTAAGTTGAGGTTTAATATCTCATCCCACTTCTCTAAAGGGTGATCCTCAGCCCTCTCTCTATGTATGGCTCCAGCAGCGTTAACGAGTATGTCTATCTTGCCCATCTTCTCCAGAGCGAAGTTAACGATCCTCTTTATATCCTCCTCTTTAAGGAGGTCACCATCTATGGCATATCCCTTTCCCCCCGCCCATGCTATCCTCCTTAAGGTTTCGTTGAGGGCGTTTATATTCCTCGCAGTTATGACTACCTCGGCTCCCGCCTCGGCTAACGCTTCAGCTATCGCCCTTCCTATACCTCTTGAGGCTCCCGTTACAAGCGCGCTTTTCCCATTTAACGAGAACTTGTCAAGGATGCCCATTCTCCTCTCTTCCTCCCTTCTTCATTTCTCCTATTATTATAGTATAATGATTAAAGATTTAGCCATATCTTGCCGAATTTTAAGGTGGAAGGGGAGAGGGTAAAGGATGTTTCGCAGAGATATAGGTATTGACCTTGGGACTGCTACGGTTTTGGTTTACGTTAAAGGAGAAGGGATAGTATTAAATGAGCCCTCTGTGGTTGCCATAGACACCGCTACCAAGAGGATTTTGGCCGTTGGGGAAGAGGCCCACAGGATGCTTGGTAGAACCCCGGGGAACATAGTTGCTGTTAGGCCGCTTAGGGAAGGTGTGATAGCGGATTACGAGATCACCGAAAGCATGCTTCGTCACTTCCTCAAGAAGGCGTTGGGCAGGAAGCGATCCTTCTTCAGACCTAGGGTGATGATATGCATACCGTCGGGGGCTACAGATGTGGAAAAAAGGGCTGTCCTTGAGGCTGCGATTCAGGTTGGGGCTTCCGAGGCCTTTCTTATAGAGGAGCCTATGGCGGCTGCCATAGGAGCGGGTATAGACGTAGCTGAGCCGAGAGGAAATATGGTGGTAGATATAGGTGGAGGGACGACGGATATAGCCGTCATCTCCCTGGGAGGAATAGTTATAAGCACCTCCTTGAGAGTCGCTGGCAATAAGATGGATGAGGCTATAGTTAAGTATATAAAGAATAAGTATAACTTGCTTATAGGGGAGCAAACGGCTGAGGAGATAAAGAAGAGGATAGGCTCAGTGATGCCGAGGGAAGTCAAGAAGATGGAGGTTAGGGGAAGGGACCTCATTCAGAGGCTTCCCAGGACCATAGAGGTTAACACGATGGATGTGGTTGAGGCCATTAAAGATGAGGTTGAAGCTATATTAAGAGGGGTTGAGGGAGTGCTTGAGAAAACTCCGCCTGAGCTTGCCGCAGACATAATAGAGAGGGGGATCATCCTGACAGGGGGAGGCTCCCTTCTCGATGGCTTCGATAGGCTCATATCGGAGAGAACCGGCGTTCCCGCGATGGTCGCCGATGACCCCTTAACCTGCGTCGCAAGGGGCACGGGTAAGGCCCTTGAGGAGCTTGACGCGCTAAGGGGTGGAATAATAAGGGGAGGCTTAAGGAGGTAGAGCTCATTGATAAGAGGGATATATACCGGATGCAGTGGGATGCTCGTTCAGCTTACTAGGGTCGATGTGGTTTCCAATAACCTGGCTAATGCCAATACCGTTGGCTTTAAGCGTGAGGAGGCGATCTTTAGAGCCTATCCTCAGCAGGATATAATCAGGGTTAACGACCTTACGCCATCCTCGCTTAAGGAGGCTTTGCTTCCTTTGAATAGGGCTCCCTTCATAGGGAGGCTTGGCACAGCGAGCGTGGTCGATGAGACCTTCATAGAGGGCAGGGTTGGACCTCTTATAACTACGGGTAATCCTCTTGACCTGGCCTTGCTCGATGAGGGGAGCTTCTTCGTGCTTCAGGACTCTAAGGGTAATAGATATTACACACGCGCTGGCAGCTTCTCCCTTAACTCTCAGGGGTATGTGGTATCAAAAAGCGGGCAGATGCTTATGAGCGAGGGTGGACCGATAATGGTTCCCGAGGGGAGTCAGATATCCTTCTCTGAAGATGGTAGGTTCTTCATAGATGGTGAGGAAGGGGGTAGGCTTCTTGTGGTGAGGTTTGAGAAGCCTACCTACCTTAAGAGGATAGGAAGCAACCTCTACCTTGAGACGCGCGATAGCGGCTCTCCCACCCCCCTTGAGGAGTTCAGGCTTGGGGTGGGTATGCTCGAGGGAAGCAACGTCGAGCCGGTTAAGGAGATGGTCCATCTCATAGAGGCGCACAGGGCCTATGAGATGAATCAGAAGGTCGTTTTAGCTCACGATGAAGCCTTGGAAAGGGCCATAACTAATCTGACGAGGGTAGGTTAAGAAGGGTGAGGGGGTGATTTAGGGTTGATAAGAGCTCTTTGGTCTGCCTCAACGGGTATGATAGCGGAGCAGTTTCACTTAGATACCATATCGAATAACCTGGCAAACGCCAATACCGTTGGATTTAAGAAAAATAGAGTCGACTTTGAGGATCTCTTCTATCAGACGGGTAGGGAAGCGGGCGTTCCTAACGCTACGGGAGAGCAGCTTCCCACTGCCATACAAGTTGGCCTGGGGGTTAGGGTCTCATCCACCCAGAAGCTCTTCTTTCAAGGGGCTATGATACAGACGGGCAATCCTCTTGATTTGGCGATAGAGGGGGACGGCTTCTTCAGGGTTACCCTTCCTGATGGGACCATAGCCTACACTCGAGACGGAAGCTTCAAGATAGATAGCGAGGGCAATATAGTCACATCCGATGGATATAGGATCGAGCCAGCCTTAACCATTCCTGAGGATACCGAGGCGATAACTATAACCTCCGATGGTAACGTCGTTATAAAGAGGGTTGGGGCTACGGAGCCCGAGGTCTTAGGTAGGTTAACGTTAGCGAGGTTCATAAACCCAGCTGGGCTTAAGGCTATAGGTAAGAATCTCTTTATCGAAACGGCTGCCTCGGGAGCTCCCATTGAGGGCAACCCCGGAGAGGAGGGCTTTGGCACCGTTCAGCAGGGTTTCCTTGAGGCTTCCAACGTTCAGGTGGTTGAGGAGATGGTTAGGATGATAATCGCTCAGAGGGCCTATGAGTTTGATTCTCGCGCCATTCAGACCGCAGACGACATGCTTAGGACCGCAAGCGGATTAAAGAGGTAGTTGAAACATGATTAGGAGGATTGGTCTGTCGATATTTATGATCCTCCTAATTCCATCTATGGCTCTGGCATCAAGGGCTATAATCGATATCTCGGGCTATAGCGAGGTTAAGGGGAGCGTCATCCTTCTCGGAGATATAGCGAAGATAACTGGTGAGGATATAGCCCTTGTCGAATCCCTTAAGAGGGTTAAGGTTGCCGAGGCTCCGCTTCGCGATGCATCGCTTGAGATAGGCTTGGATGAGATTAAGGACGCACTGCTTAAAAGCGGGTTGGACCTAAGGGGAGTTTTGTTCAGGCTTCCGAAGAGGATAGAGGTTCGAAGCGCCCCGGGTGGAAGCCTAGACAGGGTTTTGGGTGAGTATCTTCTTTCCAAGTTTGGGCCTAAGGTGAGGTGGAGGCTTCTTTCTACCCCTTCCCTTCCTCCCGACGCACGATATAGCGTTATCCCTTACGGTGTCGTGCGTCGGGAAAACTTCTATGTAGTTCCCGTGGCTTACTACCTCGATAACGGCTCAACGGGAAGGGTGGATCTGTTGGTTAAGGTCTCCATGGTGGAAAGCGTCGTGGTTGCTTTGAGAAACTTGGCGTGGCATGAGGTTATAGGTGAGGGGGATGTGGCCCTGATGGAGAGGGAGATAGATCCCCTTTACCCTGCAGCTAAGTCCCTATCTCAGGTTATTGGTAAGAGGCTTAAGAAGCCGATTAGGAAGGGAGATGTGGTGATAACCTCCTACCTTGAGTCTCCTCCCGTGGTCAAGAGGGGTTCAGCTGTGGTGATAGTGGCTCAGGTTGGGGGGGTAAGCGTTAAGGCTCAGGGTAAAGCCTGTGAAAGCGGTGGTATAGGGGATAAGATAGAGGTTTTGAACATCTCAACCGGGAGGAGAATAAAGGCTTTAGTGCTAGGACCAGGGATGGTTCAAGCTATAGTTGAAGGGGGTGCGGTCAAGTGCGAAAGATAGCGTTAGCTTTGGTGTTTCTTTTGCTTCTTAGCTCTATCTCCTCGGCTCAGTCTCTCTGGAAGGATGGCTTTAACCTTTACGGGGATAAGCGGGCCTCAAAGGTCGGAGATATAGTTTACGTCGTGGTGGAGGAAAGCGCGACCATGAAACAGAAGGCAACGACAAAGACATCTAAGAACGCCTCCCTTGATGCTTCTCAGAAGGGGATAAGCGTGCTTAAAGGGGTTCTTCCGGCGAACTTAAGTGCCAAGGGGAGTTACGATGGCTCGGATGAGACCAGTAGGACCAGCACATTTTTCGCTATGATTGCCGCTAAGGTAGTTGAGGTTTTACCCAACGGCAATATGGTGATAGAGGGGGAGCACTACTTCAAGGGGAACAAGGACACGGTTAAGATAGTCGTCAAAGGGATGATACGCCCTGAGGATATATCTGCCGATAATACGGTATCCTCAACCAAGATATGCAACGCTGAGATACTTTACTATGGAACAGGAGTCTTTGGAAGCGTTCACCAGCCTGGCATCTTAACCCAGCTCTTTCACCTTCTCTTTTAACCCTTAGAGGGGTGAGATGTATGAGGGTAGCTAAGGTATTGGCGATATCGATCTTAGTGTTTTTGGTTTTCTCCTCGATCGCCTTTTCCGCTCCCAAGGTGAGGATAAAGGATATAGCTCGCATCGAGGATGCCCGGCCCAATCAGCTGATAGGTATGGGTTTAGTTGTGGGCTTAAACGGCACGGGGGACAAGACGAAGCTTACGCCTCAGATGATGCAGAACATGTTGAGGTTTTTTGACCTTTCCGTTGCTCAGAGGAACATAGCTTCAAGGAACGTGGCTGCGGTGATGGTTACAGCTAACCTTCCACCCTTTGCTAAGCCGGGCATGAGGATAGATGTCAATGTCTCCTCGGTTGGAGATGCGAGGAGCCTTGAGGGTGGTTATCTTCTCATGACTCCCTTGAAGGGCCCAGATGGTAACGTCTACGCCGTAGCTCAAGGACCGGTCTCGATAGGTCCCGCTGGTTCCTTCCCCACCGTTGGCTTAGTTGTGGGCGGAGCGATAGTGGAGAGAGAGGTCCCCGTTGAGATGAGCAAAGATGGGGTATTAAGCATAGTCTTAGATAACCCTGATTTCACCACCGCTAAGAGGGTTGCGGATAGCATAAATGATAGCTTTGGAAAGATAGCCGAGGCGAAGGATGCCTCAAGGGTAGAGGTTAGAATACCCCTATCACAAAGGAGAGATTTGGTTGCTTTTATATCCGCTTTAGAGGAGCTTGAGGTTATACCCGATGCCCCAGCCGTGGTTGTGATAAACGAGAGGACTGGGACCGTGGTTATGGGTGAGAACGTCAGGATATCTAAGGTGGCGATAGCTCATAAGAACTTCTCTATAGCTGTAGGGACCCCAGTTGAGGGAGTTCCACCCACCCAGGGATATATGATGGAGTTTCCCGAGGCTACCACTGTTGGAGATGTGGTCAAGGCCTTGAACGCCGTCGGTGCCACCCCGAAGGATATAATAGCCATATTGCAGGCGATTAAGAAGGCAGGTGCTCTTCATGCAGAGCTCAAGAGTATGTAGTGACTACTTCCTTGGGCCAGCTACACTCCCATCGGATAAGAGAGAGGCTCTTAAGATAGCGTCTCAGGAGTTTGAGGCCCTGTTCGTCCATATGCTTTTAAGGCAGATGAGAAAGACGGTCCCCGATGGGGGATTAATCCCCACCTCCCGAGCCATGGAGATATATAGGGATATGTTTGATTTAGCCCTGTCCAAGGAGATAGCTAAAAGGGAGCTCTTCGGCATAGCTAAGATGCTTTACAAGGAGTATGAGAAGGCCTTAAGGTGAGGGTGTCTTGACGATAAGGAAATGCTTTAGCGTAATAGGCTATCATAACTCGGGAAAGACAACTCTGATATCTAAGATGATACCCCTGCTTAAGGGCAAGGGGTATAGCGTTTCAGTAATAAAGCACGCTAAGCACATGAGCTTGAAGGATTCGGATATCCTCTTTAGTGTGGGTAGCGATGAGGTTATCGCCTTAGCTGAGGATTTCAGCCTGATATATATGAGGCTTGAGGATCTTCGCTCTCTTATGGCCTTAGTTAAAAGCGATATCCTCATATTGGAGGGGTTTAAGAGGGAGCCCTTCCCAAACCTTGTGAGGGCAAGGGATGAAAAGGAAGCGAGAGAGCTCCTAAATGGCCTTTCAATAGCCTGCGTTCTGGATGAGGTAAGGAGAAAGGATGTCGATGGTGTTCCAGTTTTTTCCCCATCTGATGTGTCCGCTATAGTCGATATCGCCCTTGAGAGATCCTTCCCCCCCTTAATGCTCCTTAACTGCGGTAAGTGTGGAGAGGGAGATTGTCGCTTAATGGCTGAAGCCATATTGAGAGGTAGAAGGAAGCCTTCCGAGTGCGTCGCTTTACCCTCGAGGGTGACCCTTAAGGTTAATGATGTGCTCATCCCCCTTAAGCCCTTCGTCGAGGATGTGTTTATAGCGTTAAACACCTCCCTGATTAAACTCCTCAAGGAGAAGCCGGACAGGATAGTTAAGGTGGAGCTTAAGGTTGAATTATCTTTTCCTGAAGATTAGGTCCCTTTCTTATTTCTCATTGAAAAGGTATAATGGTCTTAACGAACGGCTTTCGTGATACCGTCTTCAATATTGAAGGGAGGCGATGCCTATGGGCAAGGAGATGGGGAGGCTCGCTTACATGCCTAAGCCGGGGGAGATTGAGTTTCGCGAGTATGAGCTTCCTGAGCCGGAGCGCGGAGCCATCCTCGTTGAGGTCATCAACGCCAACGTCTGTGGTTCAGAGCTTCACATATGGCGGGGACATCATCCGATAAAGAGGGCGGTGCTTGGGCATGAGATGGTGGGGCGTGTTGCGAGTTTGGGAGAGGGGGTATCTTTGGATAACGCTGGAAATCCCCTTAAGGTTGGAGACCGCGTCGTTGCACCCTATTTTATAACCTGTATGAGGTGTAGAGCTTGTAGAAGTGGCATGTTTAACCTCTGCGAAAACGTGTATAAGTTTTGGATGCAAGACCCGGATATATTCCCCCACTTTCACGGTGCCTTTTCAACCCACTATTACATTCACCCTGATCAGTTTGTCTTTAAGGTTCCCGATGAGATACCCGATAAGGTCGCTGCGAGCGTTAACTGTGCAATTACACAGGTTTTCTATGGAATAGATAAGATCGAGGTTAAGGCGGGGGAGCTCGTGGTAGTTCAAGGATGCGGAGGGTTAGGGTTGAACGCTATAGCAATCCTTAAGGAGAGGGGAGCGATCGTTATAGCGGTCGATGGGGTTGAGGGACGCCTTAGCATGGCTAAAAGATTTGGGGCGGACTACATAATCGATATAAGGGAGTTTCCCACGAGGGAGGAGCGCATTAAAAAGGTTATGGATCTTACGGATAACTGGGGGGCAGATGTGGCTATAGAGCTGACGGGTGTCCCCGATGCCTTCGCTGAGGGCATCTTGTATCTTCACCCAGGCGGTAGATATCTTCAGATGGGCAACGTGTCTCCCGATCTGACGACCGTCTTCGCTCCAGGGATACTAACTCGTAGATCTATCAAGGTTGTCTCCGTCGTGAGGTATGATCCCTGGTATCTCTGGAAAACCCTGGAATTTGTGAGGGCAAACTTGCACAAGTACCCCTTTGACCTTCTAATAGATAGGGAATTTCCTTTAGATAAGGTTAAAGAGGCGCTTGATTCTTCTTCCACAAGGAGCTCTACCCGACCTACGATTAAGCCTGGGGCTTGAAGGAGGGGATCGGGATGACGATGACGATTTCTGAGCGGATAGGGGAGTTCGTTAGTCAGATAGCTTATGATGATTTGCCCAAGAGCGTGGTTAAGGTGGCTAAGCGTTGCATACTGGATTGGTTGGGCGCTGGATATAGAGGGAGCAAGGCCGAGGCCTCCTCTTGGGTTTTGGACCTTCTTCGTGGGGGTAATGGCAAAGAGGCTAGCTTTCTGACCTATCCTCCTTCGAAGGGTAATTTCCTATTTACAGCTTTTTCCAATGCCTTTTTCTCCCACATCTTGGAGATAGACGATGTCCACAGGGGTTCTATATTTCACCCAGCTTCTCCAGTTATATCAGCCGCCTTCAGTCAGGCTGAGAGTCTGGGAGCAAGCGGTAAGGAGCTCATAACCTCCGTAGTTTTAGGTTATGAGGTATCGATTAGGGTGGCTGAGTGCTTAGGGCTCAGCCATTATAAGTATTGGCATCCTACTGCGACCGCTGGCGTCTTTGGTTCGGCGGTAGCTGGGGCAAAGCTTTTAAAGCTGGACCCCAAGAAGGTTGCGTTCGCTTTAGGTAACGCGGGAACCAGCGCCTCAGGGCTATGGCAGTTCAATCTCGACGGTGCCATGACTAAACCGCTTCACCCTGCCAAAGCTGCAATGGAGGGGTTGATCTCAGCGAATTTAGCCTATAGGGGCTTTTCTGGGGCTTTAAGGATATTCGAGGGAGAGAAGGGAATATGTAACGCTATGGCTAGGGATGGCTTCGATTTAGAGAAGCTCCTTTACGGCTTGGGAAGTCATTGGAAGACCGAAGAGGTATCTCTTAAACCCTATCCCTGCTGCAGGCATATTCACCCCTCCATAGATGCCGCTAAGGAGGTTCACAGGGCTTCTAAGCTTAAACCTCAGGAGATCGCTTCAGTTAAGGTTTATACCTATCGCGTCGGCATGGAAACCGCTCACTTTAAGGTTCCAACATCCTTGGAGGAGGCAAGGTTCAGCATATCTTACTGCGTGGCTTTAGCCTTGAAGTTCGGGGATGTTAACTTGGACCTATTTTCTCCCTCCTTGCTTAGGGATGAAGAGATATTGAGCTTGATAGATAAGACCGAAGTTCTCGAGGATGATGTCTATACGAAGAATCATCCGCAAAAGTGGGGAGCTAAGGTTGAGGTTTTGAGTAGAGATGGTGGAGTCTGGTCCTCCGAAACATGGTTTCCCCTTGGGGACCCGGAGAAGCCGATGAGCGATAGGGAGGTTGAGGACAAGTTTAAGGGCTTAGTGAAACCCGTGCTTCCAGAGGATTATTTAAGCGAGCTCATAGGGAGGGTGTGGAGTATAGAGGAGATGGAGAATATAAGGAGCTTTTTTGAGGAGTAAAAATATATGGTGGAGCTGACGGGATTTGAACCCGTGACCTCTTCCGTGCGAAGGAAGCGCGCTCCCACTGCGCTACAGCCCCACCTCTGTGAATTATTTTAAGCTAAACTCTCTAGTATGTCAACGAGGGTTAAAGGAATTTTAGCGTTTTGGTTTTTACTCAGGTTGTAAGCGTTCTATCCCCCTTGATTGTTAGATCTTAACCGTGTATAATAGTTAAGCAGTAAAAACTAGTATAAAAGGGGTGGTATTTAATGACCAATGGAAAGCTATTCGGTATTATCATACCACCAATAATTCCGTTTACCGAGGGTGGCGCTTTTGATTGGGATGCTTTAAAGGAATTAGTGGAGTTCTGGTGCGAGAAGGTAGATGGATTTTTCATAGGCGGTACGGTTTCCTTGGGTCCTTTGATGACCTTTGAGGAGAGAAAGGAGTTAGTGGAGAGATTCATTAAATACGTGGATGGTCGTCTGCCCGTGATAGTGCATGTGGGGGCGCCCTCCACCTTAGTGGCGGTTGAGCTAGCGAAGCATGCGGAGGCGTTGGGAGCGAGCGCTATTGGTGCTGTCCCTCCTTACTATTACCAGCACACTGTTGATGCGATTAAGAGATATTATGAAGAGATAGTGAGCTCTGTGTCTGTTCCAGTTTACATCTATAACATTCCCAGGAACACTGGCGTTAGCATAGGTCTTGAGGTTTTGAGAGATCTGGCAAGCTTGGGCGTTAAGGGGATAAAGGATAGCACCTTTGACTTCGCCTATCACATGGAGTTGAGGAGGAAGATGGATACTCAAAACTTCGATGTGGTGCAGGGGACTGATGCGCTTATGGTTCCAAGCTGGATGATTGGGACGCGCTCTTGCGTTTCGGGGCTTGCTAACTGTGTGCCTGAGTTCGTAAAGAGCATATTTAATAAGTGCGAGGAGGGTTGTTATGAAGAAGCCTTTACTATGCAACAAGTGCTTTTAAGGGTTAGGGATACGATAGGACAAGCTTCTTTTATACCTATGCTTTACAGTATGCTTAGACTTAGGGGTCTTAAAGGGGGATATCCTCGCGCTCCTTTCTCCATGCCATCTATCGAGATGGTAAGCAGGGTGAAGCAGATTCTTGTGGAGATAGGGGCTTTATGAGTCTAATCTCAATGTAAGGAGGTGGTATTATGAGGGTTGGAGTCTGGTTGGTTGCCGTTGCGTTGATGGTGGGAGTTGTAGCTGGTGGATGGAGCGTTGCTTTAGGCGCTGAGAGGACATTGGTATTCGCTACTCAGAGCCCGGGAACAAGCTGGTATGCCTATGCTACGGTGATGTCAGGGCTTATTAGCGCTGTGCTACCGAAAGGGTACGCGGTTGATGTTCAAACGACATCACCCGGGGGGTTAGCAGCTCCTTATATCATCGCTGAAGGTAAAGCTGATATCACTTTGGCTAACGCGGCACCAGTCAAATGGGCTTTGGAAGGGACCGTTCCGGGTAGACCTAAAGTGAGCGGTGTGACTGCGCTCGTTGGAGGATTGGATACGCCTTACTTAGTCGTGATCTTCACCGATAGCTTCGTTAAGAAGACCGGTATTAAGACGATGGATGAACTGGTTGGGAAGAAGCACCCCGTGAGAATAGCGATAAAGGCCTTAGGTTCCTTCGGCGAGATGGCTTGTAGGAGCGTGTTTAGCGCTTACGGTGTAACTTATGATGATATCAAGTCTTGGGGTGGTTCGATAACTCACACGGGTCCAGCTCAGATAGTTGACCTTCTAAGAGATGACAAAGCTGATATTACAATAGATCATATTCCAGCAGGTCAGGCTGCTATAAGCGAGCTCTGTATGACTACGAAGGTACACTTTATTCAGCTACCTGATAAGATAATTAGCAAGTTAAATGAGATGGGTTGGAATACCGTTGTGATGCCCAAGGATACGTGGAAGGGGCAGACAGAGGATATTAAGACGGTCGGTAGCGGCACGGTTTTAATAGCGAGCGATAAGCTTCCTGAGGAAGTGGCATACTTGATAACCAAGAAGATATGTGAGAGTAAAGATGAGTTGGTATCATCTTTCGCTTCTTTGAAGCCCTTTGATCCGGCTACCGCATGGATGCCGCTTAAGTGTGGAGCGCCTCTTCACCCCGGTGCAGCGAGATACTACAAGGAGAAGGGCTATATGAAGTAAGAAGACGTTAGGTATAGCTAAACTGGGCCTCCCGGTGGGATTAAAACTCAGAAAAACGATCTCACCGGGAGGATATTTTATAGGCTCTTGGGGAAGGAGTTTTTTCCTCTTTTTCAGGAGGTGTGGCTTTGATGACGGCTAAGTTTAAGGCGGCTCATTATTTGGCAATAGTGGTTTCGCTTTTGTGGGTTGCCTTTCAACTGTATATAGCTCTCGTTAAACCGCTGCACCCTATGTTAACAAACCCGCTGCATCTTATGTTCGCTTTAATTCTGGTTTTCATATACTTCCCAAGTGGGAAGGGCTATTGGAGGATGATTGACATAGCTTTTGGGGGCATAATACTTTTCCTCACTTACTACTTTATAGCTCACACTACAAGGCTGCAGACGCGGTGGCCCTATGTTGATAGCGTGCTGGGCATAGATGTGGTTGCAGGCATACTCGTTATATTTCTTTTGCTTGAGGCCGTTAGGCGGGCTATAGGGATAGAGCTCTTTATATTGAGCGTAGTCTTTTTAGTCTATGTTATTTGGGGCAAGTACTTTCCGGGCATGTTGAAGTTTAGAGGGATAGGTCTTCACCAGTTCGTGGATCTAATGGTGATGGGGCCCGATGGGGTCTTCGGTGTTCCGCTCTCAACCTCTGCTACGATGATATTTTATATCGTCCTGTTTGGGGCTTTCTTTGCAGATCTTGGTGGGAAGCTATTAATCGATATAGGGCTTAATTTAGGTAGCAAGCAGTATGGGGGTCCAGCGAAGGCTGCGGTTATATCAAGCAGCTTGGTTGGTATGGTGAGCGGGAGCGCCGTAGCTAACGTTACCACCACGGGTGTAATAACCATTCCTCTGATGAAGAAAATAGGGTATAGACCTGAGGAGGCTGGAGCTATCGAAGCTGTGGCATCGACAGGGGGTCAGATAATGCCTCCGATAATGGGCGTAGGTGCGTTTATTATGGCTGAGTTTTTAGGGGTGAGGTACGGTTATATAGCGAAATCAGCCATCGTTCCAGCGCTTTGCTATTACGTGACGCTTTGGTTCGTGGTGGATTTCCTCGCAAGAAAAAGGAACATAAGGCAGATACAGATGGAATCCATCTTAAGCGTGGAGCCGATTTTGCCTCGCCTTCACCTTTTAATCCCCATGTTTGCCCTAATCTACTATATATTTTCTGGGGCTTCCTTGGCTCGTGCAGCTATAATCAGTACAGCTATAGTGTTATTAGTTAACGCGATTAACGCTTTCCTAAGGTTTAAGAACGTTTTAGGTTTTTATGGCATATTGAACTGCCTGTTGCAAGCTGCGAAGCAGGCCGTTGGAATCGCTATACCGACGGCAGCTTGTGGAATAATAATAGGTATAGTGGTTCAATCAGGATTAGCTGCTAAAACGAGTAACCTGCTTATAAGCGTTGGCGGAAGTAGCTTAGCGCTTTCTCTAATTATGGCGGCAGTGGGTTGCATAGTGCTTGGTATGGCTGTTCCCACGGTGGCAGTTTACATATTGGGGGCGGTCTTCTTCGTTCCCAACCTAATTAAGCTGGGCATACCTCCTCTTGCCGCTCATATGTTCGTTTTCTACTTCGGTGCCATAGCTCAGATTACCCCACCAGTTTGTTTGGCTTCCTTCGCTGCCGCTGGGATAGCTGGCACTAAACCTTGGGAGACCGGATGGCTGGCCTTTGGATACGGTTTAAGCGGTTTCTTGATCCCCTTCGCTTTCGTTTATAAGCCTGAGCTTATTTTGCTTGGTGAATTTAAATTGACGCTTTTATATTTCCTACTACTTTTCTGCGGGGGGTTCTTCCTTTCGGCAAGCTTAGTTGGCCACTTCTGGGTTCCGATAAAGAGCCTTTTACTTAGGTTGATTTTGGGTGCATCAGCTATCGCGATTATATTGCCAGAAGCCATCAGCACTGTGATTGGTATGATCCTGGGATCGGCGATCATGATCTTTAGCTATTATAAGTATGGGAAGAAAGGAGTGAGTGGGGTTGGTTACCCCCTTTGATGTGATAGTAGTGGGTTCAGGTTTAGCAGGTTTGTCTTTCGCTACCCGTCTGCTTGAGGGAAGAGATGATCTTAAGATTGCGTTTATTACCAAGGGCTATGGAGCTACCCCCTATATAGCGGCTATAAACGCGGCTCTCCCTTCCAACCCCTGGGGTGATACACCAGAGCAGCACTATCTGGATACGATGAACGCGGGCTTCTGGATAAACGATCCAGAGCTGGTTAAGCAGATGTGCTTGAACGCTCCACGATGCATAGAGATGCTACAGAGGTGGGGAGTGGATTTTGCGGTTAAGGATAGGAGCTTTGTTTTAAGGCGTACGTCTGGCTCTACCTATCCCAGGTCGCTATGTCAAACCGCCGAGTTGGTTGGGGGTCGAATCAGTGAGACTTTGCGAAAGAGGTTGATTGAGGAAGGGGTAAACTTCATTGAGGGGAACTGCGTTGGTCTTCTCGTTAGAAATGATACGGTTTATGGAGTCGTTTTTGTGAATAGTGAAGAGAAGTTTAGGAGTTTGTTTGCTCCTATCGTTGTCGCTGCGTGGGGAGGCGTTGGCTCACTGTTTCTTGACTCTACTTATCCCAAGGATGTCGATGGGCTGGGTTTGGCAATTGCCTTTGAGGTAGGAGTTTCTTTGATTGACCTTGAGTTTTTAGAGTTTGAGCCAATGGTGGTGCTTTCTCCCCCTTCTGCTCGTGGAGAACCCTGCCCAACTGCCTTGCTCGGAGAGGGTGCTTACCTTTTAAATGGCAAGGGTGAGCGCTTTCTCCTTAAGGTTAGGCCTGAGGGAGAGGCTGGAGCTCCTAAGTCATTGATCACCGAGGCCATCTTTAACGAAGTGAGGGAGGGGAGAGGCTCGCCATCAGGTGGGGTCTATGTGGATGTGAGGCATATCCCTGAGAGCGTGCTTAAGAGCTACCCTTGGTTTTATGATAGGTTAAGGAATGCTGGTATAGATTTGAGCAGGGATCTTGTGGAAGTCGGTCCCATGGCTCACAGTCATTCTGGTGGTATCTTGGTTAGCGCTGATCATACTACGTCGATCAAGGGTTTGTTTGCCGTAGGAGAGGCGGTAGGTGGAGTTCATGGCGCCTGTAGATTAGGGGGTAATGCGGCTACGCAGGCCCTTGTGTCCGGAGTTTTAGCAGCTGAGAGTGCCTTAAGGGCTTTGGATGAGCTAAAAGACTTCTTCAAGGATAGTGTTAAGAGGTATAGCTTTTTGGAGGAGAAGAGCTTCGGTAGGGATGTAGCTTTAAGGGAAGAAACCTCTAGCATAGTGAAGAAAGTGTTGAGTGATGCTCTTGGCCTTCAGCGTGATAGGAACCGTCTTGAGGGTGCTCTTGAGAGGCTCGGCCATATGCTTGAAAGGGAGGCGATCAAAGGAGATAGATTATCCTATCTTATGACCATGTCGTCTTTCCTACTGGTAAATAGCGCCTTGATAAGGGAGGAGTCGCGCGGGAATCATCATAGGAAGGATTTTCCTCTCATGAGCTCAGATTGGCAGTGCTCAATTGAGGTTTTCAAGGGAGAGGGTGGTTGCCCTCGTTGGAGAAAGATTCCCCGCAGTTTAAAGGGGGGTGATTCTTCTTGCTTTTAGCGAATAAGATAGCCATCATCACTGGCGCTAGTAGGGGTATTGGTAGAGCCATAGCTTTGACTTTTGCGCGAAATGGGGCATCCTTGGTTATCAATGGTACCAAGCGGGAGCTTCTTCAAGACCTCGCGGGGGAGATAAGGCACTTAGGGCGAGAGTGCCTGGTTCAAGCTGGAGATGTGTCTGATCCGGATACTGCGCAGAAGTTAGCTGAAGATGCGATCAGGGCCTTCGGTAGAATTGATATTCTCGTTAATAACGCGGGGGTAATGATGCGTAGCAGTACCTTGGAGACAGAGGTTGAAGATTGGCAGAGGATCTTGAATGTGAACCTGAGTGGTACTTTTTATTGCTGTAAGGCTGTTTTGCCCTATATGATAAAACAGAAGTACGGCAAGATCGTAAACATATCCTCTACGAGAGGGAAGGCCCCTCACCCTAATGCCTCTCCTGCCTACGGAGCATCGAAGGCTGGAATAATATATCTTACCAGGCACTTGGCCTTGGAGATGGCAAAATATAACATATGCGTAAATGCGGTCTGCCCAGGGCCGATAGAGACCGAGATGGTTTCAACCTGGGATGATGAGTATCGCGCCCAAGTTATTAGCAAGATACCATTAGGAAGATTGGGGACGCCAGAGGAGGTAGCTAACGTAGTTTTGTTCTTAGCGTCAGATATGTCTAGCTTTATAACCGGCGAGGCCATAAATGTGAATGGCGGTTCTTACATGGATTAATCTTAAAAGAATTTATTTTCTAGGCTATCTTTTAAATTGTAGAATGCCATATTGTATTTTAGTATAGATTGTGGTAGTCTCTCCTTAAAAGGAGGTGTTGGATCTTGGATATTTTGAAGAGGTATGGTATCAAGGAGGACCCTCGGTTGAGGAAGGCGAGAAGGGAGCTCGTCATGACCCTGCTTATATGGTTGTTTTATACCCTCGCTATCATGATTTACACCTTTGGTGTTGGAGGAAGCAATCCTAATGCCATCGTCTTGGGGCTTCCATGGTGGTTTCACTACCTGACTATATCCTTGATTTTCATGGTTATAATAATTTTCTTTACCAGTCGCTTTGTGGAGGATGTTGACCTTTCCCCTTGGAGGTCTGAGAAGGAGGAGAGAAAAGATGTCTGAGGTAGGGTTATTGGTCACCCAGGCTGAGAGGATAGCGGTAGTCCTGGTCTTCGTTATCTACCTCATTGGCTTGGTTTTTATAGGTGTGTATGCGAGGAAGAGACTTGGGAAAACTGCTATAGATAGGTTTGCCGAGGAGTTTTACACCGGGGGAAGGCTTTTGGGGGCCATCGTCGTCGCCTTTATCATAGGCGCTGGGTTGTGTAGCGTTGGGACTTTCGTGGGAGGACCTGGTTTGTCTTGGCGCCTTGGGATGCCCTGGTATACCGTGATCGGTGCTCAGATATTCATGAACTTTTTCATACTTATAGGTCTGGGTAAGATGGTGGGTATAGTTGCAAGGCGAACGGGGGCGCTATCCGTTGGCGATATTCTCTTTGAGAGATATGATAGAAGTAAGCTAATAGCTGTGCTATACGCTCTGCCGGTGATAATTTTCTTGACTCCCTATGCCTCGGTTCAGTTCGTTGGTTCTTCAAGAATTTTTGAGGTGATGACCGGCTGGTCTTACAAGACGGCACTGGTTTTGACAGCCCTTGTGACGATATTTTACGCGACCCTTGGTGGAATAAGAGGTGTAGGTTTAGCTGCGATGATCCAAGGTATCTTCATGACGGTGGCTGCGCTGTTTTTAGCCGTAGGTGTCTTTGGGGGAGCGCTCTCTCAGTACGGGAGCTTCGCGGGCGTCCATGAGGCTCTGGTTAAGATCTCTGGGGAGAAGTACGTTAACCCTCTCGCCATGGGTCCGAGGATAGTCCTATCCTGGTGGATTATCTTCAGCTTGGGGGTTTTGGTCCTTCCTCATGGTCTTATGGGGACGTTAAGCTATAGGGATACATCTGCCATGAAGAGGGCGGTCTACTTAGGGGTGATAGTGGTCACCTTTTGGACCTACATACTGCTTGGAGCTGGCTTCTTTGGCAAGCTTTGGTTCCCGAAGCTTCCCGTCCCGGATCACGTCATTCCGGCCTTAACCATGAAACTTCTTCCACCAGCGATGGCAGGTATCGTTTTCGCTGGTGTTATAAGCGCAGCTCAATCTACGATAGCGGTAATGGTTATCTTGGTGAGCGGAGCGGTTGTGCAGAACCTTTACAGGGAGATAATAAACCCTCAAGCCCAACCGGAGCAGTTGAAGAAGATAACCATCTATACCACGCTCGTGGTGGGTGTCGTTGCGCTTCTTCTTGCGCTCACTGAGCCTCCGGCCCTTGAGTACATAATAATAATGGCTATAGGTGGAGTTATGTCTTCCATCTTCTGGCCAATAGTCCTGGGCTTCCTCTGGCCGAGGGGGAACAAATATGGCGCCATGGCGAGCATGATAACTGGGCTGGTAGTTTACGGTTTGGCTAAAATTGCGTATAAACCCCTTGCGCTTGGTTTTGACCCGGTTATAATGGGGCTTTTGACCTCGCTGGTCGCCTATCTTGCCGGAACCTACTTAAGCGGAGAGATACCCTCGGAGCGGGTCATCAGGATATTCTGGGGTAGCGAGCCTCCAACAGATAAAAGTTGATAGGGGGGATAAGTTTGAGAGGACTGGATCTGGTAATAAGGGGTGGGAAGGTTCTTGATGGCACTGGTAATCCCTGGTTTTCCGCCGATATAGGCGTTGAGGATGGAAAGATAGTTAAGATAGGGAAAATTGAGGAGAAGGGATCAGTTGAGATAGATGCTAACGGGCTTTTCGTCTCTCCTGGTTTCGTTGATATTCACACCCATGCGGATTTAACCATTCTAGCGGTGAGAGACGCTGAAAGCTATATTACCCAGGGCATCACGACCGCTATAGCTGGAAACTGCGGCCTTTCCATGGCTCCGGTAAATCCCGAGAAGTTAAACTTGCTTAAGACCTATGTCTCTCCCTTTTTGGTTAGAAACTTCGATTACGGTTGGGATTGGAGCTCTTTGGGCGAGTTTTATGAGAAGGTCGAGAAAGACGGTATAGCGATTAATCTCCTTCCCTTAGTGGGGCATGGGACGATAAGGATAGCCGTTAAGGGCTTTGACCCCTCTTCCCCATCGGAGGATGAGCTATTTAAGATGAAGGAGATATTGAGGAAATGCCTTGATGAAGGAGCCTTCGGGATGAGCACAGGGTTGATTTATCCACCGGGATCTTACGCCGAGACCTGGGAGATAGTTGAGCTCGCTAGGGTTCTCAAGGAGTTTGGGGGAGTTTACCTGAGCCACATAAGGAACGAAAGCAGGAGGTTGATAGAAGCTGTTGAGGAGGCCATAGAGATAGGTGAGAAGGCCGATGTGCCGGTCGAGATAGCCCATCATAAGGCCTCTGGAAAACCCAACTGGGGTAAGGTTAACGCCACTTTGAGGTTGATGGAAAAAGCGCGAGCTAGGGGAGTTGAGGTTAATTGTGACGTTTATCCCTATACCGCTGGAAGCACCACTATAACTGCTCTTCTTCCTACATGGGCCTTAGAAGGCGGAGTTGACAGAATGCTTGAGAGGATAAAGGATAGAGAGACGCGCGCTAAGATAGTTGAGGAGATAGAAGAGGATAAGCTTAAGGGGGAAAACTTCCTTAAGGCTGCTGGTTGGGATGGTGTGCTCATATCTCAGTGCTCTATTAGGGATTATGAGGGTAAGACACTGGGGGAGATATTGAGAAGCCAAGGGAGAGGAAGCGACCTTTACGATGGCCTTTTCGACTGGCTCATAGAGATAAAGGGAGATGCCTCGATGGTTATATTCCTTATGGATGAGGACGATGTTAAGACCGTTTTATCTCACCGCCTTTCTATAGTGGGTTCCGATTCCTGGGTGGTTTCTCCCGCGGTTGGGGGTAAGCCTCACCCCAGAGCTTACGGTACCTTCCCTCGGGTTCTCGGGAAGTACGTTAGGGAGGAGAAGGTCCTTTCGCTGGAAGATGCCATAAGGAAGATGACGTCGCTACCGGCGAGCAAAATGAGGATACCCTTAAGAGGGGTTATAAAGGAAGGCTTCTGGGCGGATATCGTGGTATTCGACTTCGATAGAGTTAAGGATAAAGCTACCTTCCAGGACCCCCATCAATATGCTGAGGGGATAGAGTACGTGGTGGTGAACGGTGAGGTTGTGCTTGATAGGGGTAGGATAACTGGCAAGAGGCCGGGCAAGGTTATAAGAAGGTGAAAGCGTGATATTTTCACCTTTACGGTTTAGGGCTGGGTCGTACTCGATGAAGGGGAGGGGCCTGGCCCTCTTCCTTTTATCGCTTTATTTTCTGATTTTTCTCGATGTTTTTGATGCCCAAGCCATAACGGAGGTGTGGCAGAGAAGCTTCGGGGGGCCTGGGCATGAGGAGGGGCTATCTTTGGAGCTTGCTTCTGATGGAGGCTATGTGGTGGCTGGTCTCACGGATTCCTTCGGCTTTGGGGGCGTTGACCTTCTTTTGATTAAGGTCGATGAGGGTGGGAGTTTAGTCTGGAGAAGAAGCTTTGGCGGTAAGGGGGATGATGTGGCCTCATCAGTTAGCAGGACAAAGGATGGCTGTTACATTGTGGCGGGCTGGACGAGCTCCAAGGGTAAAGGGGCTAGCGACGCTTACGTCTTGAAGGTTAATCAAGAGGGTGGGCTTCTCTGGGAGAGGACCTTTGGCGGAAAGGGGGAAGATTTCGCCTCCTTCGCTCAGGAGACCTCCGATGGGGGGGTTATAGTCGTTGGGGGAGCGGAATCCTTCGGAGCCGGTGGATACGACGCCTATGTGATTAAGCTTGATCGTGAGGGGAACTTAGTTTGGGAAAGAGCCTTCGGCGGAGCTCATTATGATCAGGCTAGCTCAGCCCAGGAGGCACCTGACGGTGGCTACGTGGTGGCGGGCGTGAGTAAGTCTCGCGATACTGGTGATGCCTATGTCTTTAAGGTTGATAAAGGGGGTAATCTAGTTTGGGAGGGGCTTTTCGGTGGCGAAAATTACGATGAGGCTTCAGCTATTTTGAGGGCTCCCTCTGGCGGATATATCGTAGTTGGCTTAAGCGAATCCTTCGGTTTGGGAGGTAGCGATGTTTACGCTTTGAGGGTGAGCGAAAGCGGGGAGAAAATTTGGGAGAGAAGCTTTGGGGGGAAGAGGAATGACAGTGGCTTTTCGCTATGTCGAAGCTCTAAGGGCTACCTTATAGTGGGCTTCACGGAGTCCAAAGGTCGTGGAGGAAGCGACGTTTATCTTCTTGAGCTCACTGAGGATGGCCAAAAGCTCTGGAGCGAAGCCTTGGGAGGAATTGAAGATGATAGAGGGTATAGCGTTAAGGAGACCGTAGATGGAAGATACATAGTCATCGCTGGCTCAACCGCTTCAATTGGCTCTGGTGGTGGGATCGATCTTTATCTTCTTAAGCTCACTTCACCGAGATGATGACTCCTCCGGTGGCCCTTAGTAGGTCTTGAGGGGTTATCCTGAAGACGGTGTGAGAGGTCCCTCCGGCGCACCATATCTCTTGAAAGGCAAGCAGATCCTCATCTACGAACGTTCTGAGCTTTTCTCTGTGCCCGAAGGGAGGGACTCCCCCAATCTCAAACCCCGTTTTCTCCCTAACGAACCCAGGGGTTCCCTTTTCAACCGGTTCTCCCACTATCTCTTCAAGCTTTCTCTCGTTTATTCTATTTTTCCCGCTTGCCACGACAAGATAGGCTTTACCCGTATTTTTCCCTTTGAAGACGATAGATTTCCCTATCTGCTCTACCTCGCATCCTATCGCTTCGGCCGCTTCCTTGGATGTCTTGGTTGATTGGGGAAACTCCCTTATGTCTAAAGGCAGGTTGAGCTTTTCAAGAATAGCGATTATATCCTTTTGACTTGCCATATTAAGAGCTTTCCTCGCTCGTCCAATAGTTTGGTGCTTCCTTGGTTATTATCACGTCGTGGGGGTGGCTCTCCCTAACCGCTGCATAGGTTACCTTTATGAAGCGGGCCTTTTCCTGAAGCTCTCTTATGTTTTTCGCGCCAACATAACCCATTCCCGACTTTATTCCTCCCACGAGCTGGTCAACCACATCTTTCACGCTACCTTTGTATGGGACCATTCCCTCTACTCCCTCAGGGACTATCTTTCCACCTTCTTTAAAGTATCTATCGCTACCACCCTCTCTCATGGCGCTTACGCTTCCCATCCCTCTGTAGGCTTTGTACTTCCTTCCCTGATATAGTATGGTTTCGCCCGGAGCCTCTTCCGTTCCTGCGAATATGCTTCCTATCATGACGCTCTCCGCTCCAGCTGCGAGTGCCTTGACGATGTCTCCACTATATCTTATTCCTCCATCGGCTATCACCGGTACATCCTTAAGCTTGGCTTCGCTCACCGCCTCCATTATCGCTGATAGCTGCGGAACTCCCGTTCCCGCAACCACTCGCGTTGTGCATATAGACCCAGGTCCCACTCCCACCTTTATCCCGTCTGCGCCGGCTTCGGCCAAAGCCTTGGCTCCCTCTGCGGTTGCTACGTTTCCCGCGATGACCTCGAGGTTTGGGAAGCAGGACTTTATCTCTCTAAGCTTTTCTATAACCCTCTTTGAGTGGCCATGTGCCGTGTCTATAACTATCACATCAACCCCTGCTTTTATTAGCGCTTCAACCCGTTCCAAGGTATCGCTTGAGGTGCCTACTGCGGCCCCCACTCTCAATCTCCCCTTGTCATCCCTTGAGGCGTTTGGATGCTCTATGACGCTCATTATGTCCTTAATGGTTATGAGCCCGACGAGCTTCTCTCCGTCTAATAGGGGGAGCTTCTCTACCTTGTGCTTATGCAATATCTCCTTGGCATCCTCGAGGGAGATGTTCGGTGGAGCGGTTATGAGCTTTTCCCTCGGCGTCATCAGCTCCTTAACTAGCTTTTTCATATTCTTCTCGAAACGAATGTCTCTGTTAGTTAATAGTCCTATCAGTCTTCCCTGATCATCGATCACCGCCAAACCGCCTATCTTGTATTCGGCCATTAGGGCGAGCGCCTCTTCCACTGTAGCTTCGGGGGAGATGGTTAGGGGATCGTAAATTATCCCGTTTTCCGTTTTTTTAACTAGTTCCACCTCATGGGCCTGTCTCTCTATACTCATGTTTCTATGTATTATACCTATGCCGCCTTCTCTGGCCAAAGCCTTGGCTAACTGGTGCTCCGTGACGGTATCCATCGCAGCGCTAACTAAAGGGATGTTTAAACTTATACCCCTGGTTAACCGCGTCTTGACATCTACCTCAAGGGGGGTTACCTCGCTATATTGAGGCAAGAGGAGCACATCGTCAAACGTGAAGAACTCTCTCATCTTCCATCAACCTCCATAATCTATTTTTCTCTCTTCCCCTTCATCCAAAACTTCACCTATAATCTCTCCACCCAAGATCTTAGAGACCTCTTCAACTTTGCTTTTTTCAACGAAGAGTAACATACCATAGCCCATGTTGAATGTCGAAAAGCATTCCTCTAATTCTACGTATCTTAAAATCCAATCGTAGTGAGGAGATCTATCGATACTCAGTCTATACCCTTTTCCCTTAAGCAATCGCCTTAGAGCCCTTCTTAAGCCCCCGCCGGTAACGTGAGCTACTCCTTTGACGTTCCTTAAAACCTGGATTACCTCCTTATATATCCTCGTTCCAGCCAGGATATCGAAGGGGAGGCTCTCGATATCTATACCCTCTTGCGAGATTATCTTCCTTATCAGGCTCCAACCGTTTGAGTGGAAGCCCGTCGATCTCAAGCCTATTATCGCATCCCCCTTAGATATCTCCTCCACGGGTAGCCTTCGGACGAGCCTTCCAACGGCAAATCCGACGACATCCCAATGCCTCTCGTATATTCCGGGCATTTCTGCTGTCTCTCCAGCCACAAGGTAGAGGTTAAGCTCCCTTAAAGCCCTTTTTAGCTCCTGCGCGAATTCATATAGCTCCTCGTTTATGTTGGGCGTACCTATGTAGTCCACGAAGGCCATGGGCTCTCCTCCGGCTGCCACTATATCGTTATAGTTCATGGCTATAAGGTCAAGTGCCGCATCCCTCCACCTTCTGTATCTCTGGTGGAGTATAAGCTTGGTTCCCACTCCATCTGTAGTTAGGACGATAGGGGGGTCTGTGAAGTTAAGTATAGCAGCGTACCCCGTTGGCTCCCTAACAAGCCACGGAGGGACTTCGCTTAAGTGGGATATGAAGCTTGAGAAGCTATCTCCCCGCTCTATATCTACTCCAGAATCCCTATAGGTATACATTGGCTATATCCCTTCTATAGAAGGCCCCCTCGAAGTGAACCTTTGAGGCTCCCTCATAGGCCTTCTCTCTCGCTTCCTTGAGGTTTCTTCCGATTCCCACTGCGTGGACGACCCTTCCTCCCGATACGACCATCTTTCCGTCTTTCCTTGAGACCCCAGCGAAAAAGTATAACCCATCTCCCTCGACCCTTACTTCCATTCCCTTCTTGGGATCCATCGGGTAGCCCGAGGATGCTATCACCACGTCAACGACGAAGCTCTCTTCCCTCATCTTGACGCTTGGCCTTCCCTCAAAGGATGCGCTCAATACCATTTCCACGAATCCCTCGGGATCTAAGGGGAGGATGGCTTCAGTTTCTGGATCTCCCAGCCTAACGTTATACTCCAATACGTAAGGCTCTCCCTCAACCATCATTAATCCCAGGTATAGGAATCCTTTATAGCTTAAGCCCTCCTTCCTTAATCCGTCAAGGGTCCTTTCCAGTATATCTTCTATGCCTTCCAAGGTTTTCTCAGCTATCTTGACCGGTGCCCAGCTTCCCATTCCTCCAGTGTTTGGCCCCTGGTCGTTGTCGTAGGCCCTCTTGTAATCTCTCGCGAAGGGTAGAAGCTCAAAGTCCTTCTCTCCTATAACCGCTATAGCGCTAAGCTCCTCTCCCTTAAGGTAGTCGTCTAAGACAAGACCGCCTTTGACTCCCTTTATAAGCTCTCCTCTCATCAATGCTTTACCCTTCTCTATCGCTTCCATCTTATCGTTCACTATTATTACTCCCTTTCCCCCCGCTAATGGATCGGCCTTAAGGACGTAGGGGGGAGAGAACCTCTTTATCTTCTCCTCAAGCTCCCCTTCGCTCTCAACGGTCTCAAAGCGAGCCGTCCTTATACCGTATCTCTTCATAAACTTCTTGGCGAATATCTTAGATGCCTCAAGAAGAGCTGGCCTGCTTTTAGGTGCGAAGGTCTTGTCCTCTAATATATCGGCGACTCCCTTAGCTATGTAGTCCTCAGAACCGGGTATAAGAAGGTCTATCTCCAAGCTTCTTTCCTTAATCAACCTTTTCGCTTCCTCTACGGTCTCACAAGGGATGTTTATACCTGTCGCTTCCGTTCCAGCGTTCCCCGGGACGAAGAAGACATCATGTCCACACTTCCTGAAGGCCCAACCGATGGCGTGCTCTCTTCCTCCAGAGCCAAGTATCCAAACTCTCATAGGAATATCACCTTTCCTCCCTTTATCTCCCATCTATCGTAGAGGAGCTTCCTTACCACCCTTGGATACCATATATGCTCAACCCTGTGAATCGCGCTCTCTAACCTCTTTAAATCCCAATCATCTTTAACATATACTCCCCTCTGGAGGATTATGGGGCCATCGTCCACCTTTTCCGTGACTATATGTATGGTTATGCCGGTTAGCTTAACTCCCTTTTCATAAGCCCTCTTTATGCTATCTATGCCTGGGAAGGCAGGCAATATTGCGGGATGAATGTTAACGATCTTGGGGTAGAACTCCCTGACTATATCTTCCGGTATTATTCTCATGAAGCCGGCGAGGACTATTAGGTCGTAGTTTCCATCTCTTAGGGCTCTCCGTAGGGAGTCTTGCCAGGGTTTTTCAAGCTTGATATATGGCACACCAAGGCGCTTTGCCCTCTCTATAGCCCCGCAATCTCTATCGACTATTAGGGCCTTAACCTCTTCTTTAAGTTCCTTCGCTAACGCCTCGAAGTTCGTACCTCTACCTGAGGCTAATACGACTACCCTCTTCATGGGGATACCTCCCCTCAAAGCAGGCGAAACAGGCATTCCTTCCCTCGAGAGCCTCTCTTAAGCCGTCTATCGATAGGTAAACGAGTCTATCGGCTCCCACCGCTTTTCTCAGATCCTCAACCGATTGTGAGCTTGCCGCAAGCTCGCTTCTTCTTGCTGTGTCTATTCCGTAGAAGCAGGAGAACCTAACGGGTGGCGAATGAATTGCAACGTATACCTCCTTCGCTCCGCTCTCCCTGAGCATCCTAACTATTACGTTCATCGTCGTTCCCCTAACTATCGAATCATCTATAACTATAACCCTTTTCCCCGAAACCACCTCGGGTATCGGCAGGAGCTTCCTTCTTACGGTTTCGCTCCTTTTAGATGGCATTATGAAGCTTCTTCCCAAGTATCTGTTTCTCATCAGGCCTAAGTCTATTGGGATTCCCGATGCGTAGGAGAAGCCCAGCGCTCCCGATATTCCCGAGTCTAATACAGGTATAACTATGTCTCCCTCGATCTTCGTCTCCTCAAAGAGCTTGACCCCCATGTTGAAGCGTGCCTTGTGTATGCTAAGCCCGTCGAAGGTGGAGTCCGGTCTAGCGAAGTATATATATTCGAAGGAGCACACCCTCTTGGAAAGGTTTGAGAAGGTTACTGGGTAAGGTTCTCTATCTTTCTCGAAGAAGACGACCGTTCCCGGTGGAACCTCCCTTATTTCCTCGGCTCCTATCACCCTTAGCGCTGCATCTTCCGAGGCTATGACGAATCCGCTTTCGAACTTTCCCCAAAAGAGGGGTCTTATCCCGAAGCCATCCCGGGCGATAGCTATGAAGTCCTTGTGGTAAAGGATTAGGGAGTAGGCGCACCTTATCTGTTGTAGGGTCCAGACGACAGCATCCTGAGCCTTATCGAAGGGCGATGATGATATGAGGTGAAGGAAGAGCTCAGAATCGGTTTCGGTTAGGAATATGTGCCCCATCTCCATCAGCCAGTTCTTCCAGTAGTCCGCATCAGGTAGCGTTCCATTGTGAGCCACTCCCATCATTCCCTTTCTTGTCTGCGCTATTATAGGTTGAATGTTTCTCTGGGCGCTACTTCCAACCGTCGAGTATCTGACGTGGCCTATCCCCCTATCTCCGGGTATGTACCTCTCCGACTTTATTACCTCCTCGACGAGTCCCATCCCCTTAACCGTTTCAAAGTTCCCTACAACCACTCCTGCGCTCTCTTGCCCTCTATGCTGAAGTCCCAAGAGGATGTCGTGAAGTATGTTATACGCTCTCTCTACGTTCCATACCCCTGCTATGCCGCAAGCTTCTCTCAGCAAAGCTTTCCCACCTCCACTACAGGTGGGGCGATCGTCTCTATGGGTTCGTCGGCGAAGACTATTACCATCTGGTGAGCTCTTTCAACCTGAGGTAAACCCCATAGCTCAAGCTTAAAGCCCTGCCTGGCTAAGGCTTCCTCAAAAGTTTTGGTCATCAATCTCGATGAGGAATACACCTTATAACCCTTGCTCACGCAGTAGTCTATGGTTCTTAAGAGGAGCTCCTCCCTTCTTCTGTCGAAGTTCGACCAGCCTATGGCGTATATCCTACTAGGCTTGAAGCCCAGTGGGACGCTCTCTACATCCTCGACCTTTCCGAGCATGCCGATTATTAGCGTTGGAGGGATGGCCTTTCCCTTGAAGGTGTTATAAAGCGAGGCGTTTCCTGAAACCACCGGTATCTTGAGTTCCTCGGCTCCCCTCTTAAGCCCCATCATCATAGCTGCAAGCCTCTCGGGATCTACATCTGGGTCTCCATAGTTAACGCCGTTGGTTATGCCTAAGGGTTTACCCCCAACTGCCCTTATTTTCCTTAGGCTTTCTAAAACCGCTATATAGGTGCCCCAGTAGGGGTCTAAGTCAGCTAAATCGGCCCTAGAGTGCACAACTAGGGCATACCCTATCTTCGTTCCCTTTATTCTCATTAAAGCGGTTCCGGTTCCCGGAGCTATCACCGTATCTGTCCCTACCATATGGTCGTATTGCTCGAAGACCTCATGGGCATCCACATCTTCGAAGGAGATCTTTACCTTATCGAAGCTCGGCATGGGTGGTGGTTCGTATCTGAAGGTGGGTTCGATCGGCGCCTCCGTCAGGAGCTTAGCTGGGACCTCAAGGATCGTTTTACCCTTAAAGACTGCCTTATATATTCCGCTTTCGTTTAACTCAGCTACTACATCTCCATAGAGCATGAACTCCTTAACTATCTCTAAGATCCTCTTTACCTTGTCGCGCGTCGTTACGACCGCCATTCTCTCCTGGCTTTCGCTTATAAGTATCTCCCAGCCCTCCATATCGGGCTCCCTTAAGGGAACCCTGTCTAAGTAGACTATCCCTCCGAAGTTTCCCTTGCTCATTAGCTCGCATGTCGCTGAGAGGACCCCTCCGGCTCCGAGGTCTTGAGCTCCGGTTAATAGCTTCTCCTCGTTCATCCTGAGGAAGGCCTCTATGAGGAGCTTTTCCATGAAGGGGTCTCCTACCTGAATGTGTATCTTCTCCTCCTCTTCCTTTAGCTCTCTCGATGCGAAGGATGCCCCACCTATTCCATCCCTTCCCGTTGGAGCACCGAAGATGATTATAACCTCATCGCTTGAGTTGGCTTTAGATGGGAGGATATCCTCGCTTTTTCCGATACCAACCGCCATAACGTTAACCAGTGGGTTATATCTATACTCCTCGCATATTCTTAGCTCTCCTCCCACCGTCGGAACCCCTATTGAGTTTCCGTAATCGGCTATTCCGCTTATTATTCCCTGGTTTATAGTGTGCATGTGAAGGGAGTCTAATATAGCTGTGGGTCTCGTTCCCATGGCCAGGATGTCCCTTATTATGCCACCAACTCCGGTTGCGGCGCCGTTATAGGGCTCAACGGCGCTTGGGTGGTTGTGGCTCTCTATCTTGAAGCTCGCCACATACCCATTTCCTAACTCCACTATTCCGGCGTTAAGCTCCCTTTTGACCCCTGGGAGCTCCTTTATATACTCCTTCGTGTGGCAGTAACCGCAGTGCTCGCTCCATGTTATGTTGAAAGCTTGAAGCTCAACGAAGGTTGGCTCTCTTCCTAAGGCTTTTCTTAGCTTTTCTATATATCTCATTTTGAAACACTCCTTTTGCCCTCAAGAAAAAGCTTAAGGGATTGAAATAATCTCAAACCATCCTCTCCCCCTAATATTCTCTGATAAGCCCTCTCAGGGTGAGGCATAAGGGCTAATATGTTTCCGTCTTGGCTCGCTATTCCAGCTATTAGATCATCCGATTCGTTTATATCTTCCGTATACCTAAATACTACCCTCGGTTCTAAGTTCCCCTTGACATATCTTCCGAACCCATTGGCTATTGGCAGTCTTAGTCTCTCGCCGGGCTTATAAAGGGAAGTGAAGGGGGTTTGGTTATCCACCACCTCGATCTCTATCCACTTGCAGGTGAACTTGCCCGATGGATTTTGAAGGAGCGCTCCCGGAAGCAAGCCCATCTCAACTAATATCTGGAATCCATTGCATATTCCCAAAATGGGCTTACCTTTGCCTGCCTCCCTTTTTATCTCTTCTCCTATCTCCTCCCTTGCCGCTACAGCTCCAGGTCTCAGGTAGTCTCCGTAGGAGAACCCTCCCGGAATGGTTATAGCGTCAAACTCGTCAAGGTCTCTCCTTTTATAAACATACTCCGCTTCTAAGCCTACGTATCTTAGGGCGTGGTATAGGTCCCTATCGCAGTTTGAGCCGGGGAAGACTATCACCGCAACCTTCATAGCTTCCGCACCTCGTATCTTTCAACCACAGGGTTCACAAGCAGCCTCTTGCAAGCCTCCTCAACCACCCTGAGGGCCTCCTCCTCACCGTTGGCCTCAACCTCAATGTGAATGGATTTTCCAACCCTTAAGCTCTTCACAGGTAGGCCCTCCTTCTCGTTTAGAACCCTTCTTATGGTCTCCCCCCTCGGATCCCTGATGTGACTCTTATACTGAATGTCTATAGCGAAACGATACCCTCTTCTTTCAGTTGACAAGTCTTGCACCTCCTCTAGATCCTTTGTACATCAATTTTATCACAAAGCCATTACAGGTGAAAGATAACCCCACAAAAGATGGAATTGTTGATTTTTTTTTTTTTTTTTTTTTTTTTTTTTTTAAATATAAATTAAAA